>Ga0256829_1002885_pt1 | contig 12395 bp, 11 predicted proteins | sample 131447metaG_FD_185979 | JGI IMG/M metagenome (GOLD analysis project Ga0256829, IMG submission 185979) | Hydrothermal vent microbial communities from Lau Basin, Pacific Ocean - 131-447 | ecosystem: Environmental > Aquatic > Marine > Hydrothermal vents | place: Pacific Ocean: Lau Basin | collected... | reverse complement strand
AGAATAGAGTCTATGAAGCTCTTATCGCCAAAATCACACTCTCAATGTTTGCGTACAACATTGTAAGCTACATCAATCGCATAAAACATGAACCGCAAACACTTGGGGAACTCTTTAGAGATTTGGAGTGTGAACTCGAATCGCTGGCAATATCAATGCAGCTTTTTATAAAAATACTCACAAAAATCTCTGAAATACAGAATGTTGTCAAGGACAATAAAAACTTTCTACAGATTATCGCTGTTCTCAGTGCTTATACTCAAAAAGAGCTGGGTTTTATGTGCGAAAGTTGAGTAAGTTATAATCTAACATTAATAAACCCTGCTACTCCTATTACTAATATTTTCATATTTTGATTTTGGTTTGATAAACTATATTTTTAAAATTTTTAGCATATATAAGTGCTTTCCTAAGATACCCTATCTTGCTGTTAAAATCAATTCTAAAAATTGTCATTTTTTAATAATTTCAATTAACTTATGTTTTGAAAATAGTTTTACAATATCAATTAATTCATAAGCACTAACTCCTAAAATATTTGCAATATCTATTAAATCATTACTTCCATCAGCATAAGCTAAAAAATTTCTATATAAAAATGCTAATGTATAATCAGTATTATTTGTAGTTATTGTAGGGTAAAGTCCTCTTTTTCCAAGTTGAGGTTCACCTAAAACTGTAACTTTATAGTAAAAATTATTTTCTAAAGTATCTATCATTTTTTTATATAATTTAAAACTACCCTTAAGACCAGATGGAGTAACTAAATCTAGATCATCAAGGCTTGTATGATATTCTAAAAATTTTGCATATTTTGTTCTCATAACACTACAAACTGGTATATCAATCCCCGGAGCTTGATATTGTCTTTCATCTGAACCTCTTTCTAAAAAGGAATACTTTTTAAAATCTTTGATATCATAATTGAGTATATTTAGTGCTACTTTATCTGAAAGAGTATCGCCATATCTACTTGATAAATATGAATAGTCTTTATCATCTCCTACACAAGTTAAAATAAATCCAGCTATTACATTTTCTTGTAAATATTTTAAATTTTTACTTAGATAGATTAAACTTCCAATAGTCTCGGGTGCAAAAATAAATCTATAAGTATAATGATTGTCTAAAGTTTTAATATATTTTGCCAAGTATGTAGCTAAAACTGGACCTGAGAGTTCATTATTTGCCATTAATGGATGGCAAATATAAGTAGAACATATTATCTCTTTTTTAGTTTTACCTTTTATCACAATATCAGCATAATTCAAAACTCCATCTTTTAGTTCACTTTTTATGACAACTTTGTATTTACCATCTTTTAGTTTTTTTCTATCATTCTCACTTATGCAAAAGCCCCATATTTCATTATAATAACTAGTAACATAGGGGATTGCATCTGCTAATTTCTCATAAGAATATAGATATTTTTGAAGTTCATCAAGTTCTAATTCACCAACAAAAGAGGTAGAATATTGAACAATATGAAGATTATTTTTTGAATAATCACAGATTTTCTCTCCATCAGGTGTAATTATATAAGCCTCAAAACAATTCCACTCTTTTGGAACTGTCCAATCAAAAACATTAGTTTCACTATCTATAGAGTGTATCTGCAATTCTGGATTTTCTCTTTTTAAAATTTTTAGGGTTTCTCTTACCCCATGACCACTTAAAGATCTGTTAATAGGGAAAAGCTCCTTGCAAAGATTATGCATTTGATTACCAATCATTATTTCCTCTTAAATGTATAGTTTGTTTCAATGGTTTTCCATTTACGAAGTGGGTTATCTCTTCAAGTTTTTCAAGGTAAGCATAATATTTATCACCTTTTTTAGCGCATTTGACTATCCCTTTACCAAATTCACTTTGGATGATAATTTTATATCTATCTATAGAGAACTTTTGTTTATTTACAAAGCCCCAGTCACGATTAAAGAAAAAGTTTTTAAATTCTTTGTTTGAGTGAGTTTGTAATTCTTTTTTATCTATTTCCTTGTTTATACTCAATGAGTGTAGCATTGGAGTTATATGTTGGACATTGCCATCATTACTACTTAAAGTAGCTTTGTGATAAGCCCAACGTTCAGGAATAAGAAAATTTCCAAGCCACTCCCCAGTTTGCATCTCAAATACTTTATCAAATCCATGCAACTCAATATCTTTATAATTCACTCTTAACTTCTCTTTTGCAATCACATCACACGCTGGACCCTTTGCAAGATAAAAAGGGTTTTCCTTGAGTTTATCCATCACGAATTCAAAGTACTCTTTTGTATTGGCAGCATAGACTCTTGCTCTACCAAGTGAAGAAAAATTCCAAATCCCTTGCTCTTCAGCCTCTCTTCCAGCTATATGTGCATATGGATAAGATTCCTCCCCCACAAATCTTACACTATAAATCCAAGGTGTAAAAAATTTTTCTTTGTCTGTTTGTATATAACCCCAAAAAAGTTTGTCATAACGATGTGGAACTTTTGTTATATAATCTGCGTAGTGAATAAATGGTGTCCAATTTGGTCCAAGTCCTATACTACAACATTTACTTTTTGGTAAATTGACAAATTTTTCAAAGAAAGAGTTCTCACCATAAGATATATTAGAGATATCGCTTAGTAGCTCTTTGCAATCTTTACCGATGCATACTACCGACATGAATGGATCAAAACTTCTTATGGCATCTTTTTGTTTGCGGACAAATTCAGGAAATGGACCAATCTCAGCTTCGGTTGTTCTAGTGTCAAAAATAGCAAGATCACTTGCAGTACTTTTTCCAAATGTATAGGAGTATGTTGGAACAATAATATTTCCCTCACTCAAAACCTCACGAATAGCATCTAAAAAAAGCCCACTAAGTGCATCTTGACTTTTTATATTTGATGAAGGTAGACCAACCATACCAAGAGAGGTAGAAAAAAATACTGTATCATCCTTTTTTAACCCAGCTTCTAGTAGAGCATTGACGATATCATCCTTATTATATCTCATAATTTTTTCTTGGATTCTATGATTTCTATAACACCTTTAATTGTTCTAAACTCTTCGCTCTCCGTATCTTCTGGTAAAAGAGATATTTCAAATTCCTCTTCTATTGTCATAATAAACTGAATGATGCCAAAAGAGTCCAGATGGTTGTCAAGATAACGATATTGTAAAAATACAGCATCTGTCATCTCTATTGGTTTTATCTCATTGAGATACTCTTTTAAAAAATTAATAAATTCCAATCCATTTTCCTTTTTTATAAGCTTGCTCAGCTGATTCAAAAAATTGTAAACTTTCTAGTGTATGGTCAAGTCCAAATACATAATGATTTTGTCCATTTTTATAAAATGATGCTATATCTACATATAGATTAGCAAAGGCTTCTATAAAACCTGCTGGGTGTCCAGGTGTCATTCTGTTGTATCTTTTTTTACCAGCTTCTAAAAGATCACAACTACGGTTGATAATCTCTTTTTTACCATTGTTGTAAGCTACGACCAACTCTTCAGGATTTTCATGCAACCACTTTGCACCCACTTTTTCACCATAAATTTCTATACTAAGTGTATTGGCGTTACCTAAAGCAGTTTTACTTATCCACAAACTACCTTTTGCACTGTTTTCATAGCTAAGCCATATCTTCATATCATCTACAACATCATATGTTGAAAACTTGCTTACCTCTGCAAAGACTCTGTTTGGATTCTCTTTAAGCAAAAAATATGCCATATTATAAACATGTACACCAAGATCAAGTGCAATTGTTGGGATGATATCATCTTGCAAGCGCCATTTTTGTGGATATTTGACACTTTTTGGAGGTCTAAAAAATGATTCTTGAGGCATATTGATGATAATATTTTTAATCGCTCCAAAATTTTGCTTTGCTATCAGAGCTCTAAGTTCTCTAACCATTGGGTAACCGGTGTAATTATGTGTTACAACAATAAAGCGATCTTTATAAAGTTTTTTTATTTCTTTTGCTTCTTGAAGGTTAGAGACAAGTGGTTTATCGCATATGACACCAACATTGTATTTGCAAAGTTCCATTAAGTTTTGATAGTGCATAGGCGTAGGTGTTAGAACAACAACAATATCGACCTTATTGCACATCTCTTCCAAAGAGTGAAAATGCTTGACCTGAAAGTTTTTTGCACTTTCTTTAGAGTATGCAGTGTCATGACTAAATATCCCACCAACTACCTCAAAGTGTTTATCCATTTGTGCAGCTATAAAATGTACAGGTCCTGCTATACTACCATACCCACCACCTAAAAATCCAAGCTTAATCAAAACTCTTTCCTCACACAATACAAAACTGTTTCAATCCCTAAATGCGCATGCACCCGAATGTAGTAATCATAATTTGGGTTCAATTCGTTTATTAATAAGGGAAGCTCCCATAAATCTTCGGGCTTATGGTAAAGAGAGACAGCTAAATTTGGAGTAAACTCTTTGATAATATTTTTTGCTCCAAGTAATGCCTCTTTTTCAGCACCTTCTATATCCATCTTGATGTAGTTAGGGTGAAAGCTGTATACAGTTTCATCAAGAGATGTAACAGCTACAGAAACATTACCATTTTCGCTAATAGCCGATCCGCTTCCAGATAGAGAAAATTTTAAAATCGTTGTTTTGGAATACACCCCTGCAGGGATGACAACTATATTGATATGTGAAATTTTCTTGATATTGTTTTGTAGAGTTTTGAGATTGTTTAAATCCGGTTCATATGAAACGACACTAATTTTTTTGTTTTTAGGTACATTATTGTTTATAAGTTCAATAGTATCTCCAATAAATGCCCCACAATCTATAAAACGCAGTTCATCGTTTTGTGGAATTATAGGTATATCTTTTGGAAAGTACTGCTCGCTTAGTTTAGAGTTTGGATATGGATAATATTCCATATCGAAATTTTTTCTAAACTCTATCATTTTATTAAATATCTTTACACTTTTCTCGTCTTTTAATAATTTTGAAACTTCATTAAGTCTTTTGCTCGTTAAACATTTTCTTTCATCTATCCATAAAAAACTCTTTTTTTTAAAAATAGAAAAAATTTTTGGAAACTCTTTTAGAGTTTCACTAAAACTTTTAACTTCATGACCTTGCTTACTTAGTAATGTTACAATTTCGTCGTCATGAAAATGCACAGAATTGTAAATAGTAGCAAAAGGGATATTATCTGGTTTAAAGACGGGTTTTTTATATAACTCTTTGGATACAGTATAGGCATCTATAAAAAAATCTATATCTATGCTTTTACTTAAAGCTTCAAAAAAATAGCGACCAAACTGACCTGCTCCATAAATAGCCTTTTTCACAATAATCCTTTCAATCTTCTTCCCAAATCAAGATTCTTATACTTCTCTTTGAGCTTAAATTTTTGTAGTTTTCCCATACTATTTTTTGGCAGACTTTTCACTCTTTCATAAAAAAGAGGCTGCTGATAAGAAATGAGTTTCGCTTTAACCTCTTTTCTTATATCGGCTATTTTGGTTTCTCCTGTATATATAGCAACCACTGCCTCTCCAAAGTAGCTGTCTTCTATGCCGACAACCGCTACTTCATCTACTCCCTCTACCTCTTTGATAATTTTTTCGATATCTATAGGGTAGACACTGATTCCACCTGTTTTTATCATCTCCTTTTTTCTGCCTTTATAGTAGAGAAATCCATCTTGAAGTAACCCAAAATCGCCTGTTTTGAAATAATCATCGACAAAAGTTTCATTTGTAATCTCTGAAAGATTATAATATTTCTTAAATTTCCATGGTGATTTTACTATAATCTCGCCAATACCCTCCTTGTTTGGAGCTAAAATCTTAATTTTAACTCCATTCATAGGTTTTCCTACAGATGCAAGATGTTTATTCAAATCTTTAGGGGATAGCTCAGTTATACAGCCAACCTCACTTGTCCCATAGCACTCATGAATCTCAAAGTAGCTCAAAAGTCTCTTTTTAACTTCAGGTTTAATTGCATATGACGAAGAGATTATTCTCTTAATCGAGCTGACATCGAATTGAGGGATGAGTTCTACGATACTTGCTAACTGATTTGAAACGGAAAAGGAAAATGTTACTTTTGTTTGCTTGATAATTTGGAGGTATTTTGCAGGGTTAAAGCGATTCATCAGCACTACTGTCGCTCCAAGAGTAAGCCCAAGTAAGACACCACGCTGTGCCAAAGAGTGGTGCATAGGAGTAGAGACTAAAATAATATCGTTACTATCAAGTGCATATGTTTTGCAAGCAATTTCTATGCGTTTTAGTTTTATGGCTTGAGTCAAAACAATCGGTTTTGGTTTACTTGTAGAGCCTGAAGTAGAGACAATAATATACGGAGTATCAAGAGTAGTATGTAATATATAAGAGTTTTTTTCATTGAGCCTTATAAGACCATGTTTATCATATTGGTATTCTATGTCAGTTTGATCATAAAGGGTTTTTAGTTGGCTTTTTGTAGTCGTTTTATCAAAAGGAACTATAGTTACACCTATTTGCGCAGCTGATAGAAGAAGGCTAACAAATTCTATTGAATTATCAAGCAATATTGCCACATGTTTACCCCTTACTTTAGACAAGTGCTCTGAAGTTTGACAAACTAGTGTATATAACTCTTCATAATTGATTATTTTATCTTGAAATATCAAAGCTGTTTTTTTAGGATTTTTTTTCACATTAAATACAAATTTATTAAAGATTCCATTTTTCATCAATTGAAATATCTCCATTTTAGTGGTGTACCTTTATGTAAATTTAAGCAGAAATGTTTTCCAACAATATTTTTAAGGTATTTTGGATGCAGACCATAGCCCGGTCTGACGGACCGAACATTTTTCTCACTAATCATTTCACCCGCTTTGACATCTTTTGTTATATAAAGGCTGCGTGCAAATTGCCTTGATTTTTTCTTTTTTTCACTCATATTATAATCAACTTTACCCAAAAGTTTCTCAGTTTCTCTTACCACTTTTATCATCTGAGCAAATTCCTCTTTGTCCAAAGAAAAATCTGCATCAGGTCCGCCGATGGATTTATTTAAGATGAAATGTTTTTCAATAACTTTTGCTCCAAAAGCAGTTGCAACGATTGGAGCAGTGGCACCAAGGGTATGATCTGAAAAACCACTAATGACGCCAAAGGTCTCTGCCAAATTTGGAATGGTTAAGAGATTTGCATCTTCTAGTGCTGCGGGGTAAGCCGAAGTACACTTTAGAAGGACAATATCGTTATTACCTTCTGCTCTACAGATATTTACCGCATCTTGGATCTCATCTATTCTTGCTATTCCTGTTGAGATTATCATCGGTCTCATTTTTGATGCTGTATATCTTATGAGTTCATAATCCGTTATCTCAAATGAAGCTATTTTATATGCTGATGGACTAAACTCTTCTAAAAAATCAACAGCTGTTTTATCAAATGGTGATGAAAATATATCTATTCCTATTTCACGAGCATAATCAAATAGTTCCTTATGCCACTCCCAAGGTAGGTAGGCTTCTTTATATAAGTCATAAAGCTTTCTATCATCCCAAAGTGTCCCGCCTTTGATGATGAAATCCTCTTTGTCCGAATCTAATGTAAGTGTATCTGCTGTATATGTTTGAAGTTTTATGGCATTTGCACCTATCTCATAGGCTGCTTTTATAGTCTCTTTAGCTATTTCTATTTTTCCGCCATGATTTGCACTAAGTTCAACTATAATATAAACACCATCTTTATTTAAATCGAAATTACCTATTTTCACTTATTAACTCCATATTCAATAATTTTCCATTTTTATCTTGTATTATACCAACTATTTTAAAATTAAATTTTTTATAAAGATAAATTGCTTTTAGATTATTTTCGTATACATTTGAATTTAGTTTTTTTAAATTAAGTTCATCAAATGCATACTCTATAATTTGATTCATTAAGAGAGATCCGTAGCCTTTTAATTTAGGATTAGCATATATTCCAAATTTGGCACTTTTTTCTTTTTTTATTTTTGTTAAATCTACAACACCAAAGAAATTATTTTCATTTTTTACTAGAAAATAAATTCTATCATCCCTACTATTAAGTAAATCAATAAATTCAAGATGACTTTCTAAGGAGATTGTATCACGGTTGTGCATCCATTTTTTAATCGCATCACTATTCCTCCACTCTAGAATCATCTTTTTTTCATCTAAAGTTAGTTTAGTAAAATTAATTAATTTACTACTTGTCTTATCTATCATAAATTTTACTTTTTTATGTAGTTGCATTGTATCAAACTTATCTAAAACAGAAAAGTTATTTCTTTTAAAATATTCACCTATATCTATCTGGTTATCTTCTGTTTTTATAGCGATAAAAGGCAACTTCATAAAATAAGCTTCATTTACAATTGTACTAGGAGTTACAATTGCAAAGTCACTTTCGTGCATAAGTTTTGCAACTTCACTTGTGTTGACATATAAGGTTACATTATTTAAGTTAGCTACATACTTTTTTAGTACATCTAAATTTTTATTAGCAGTTGTTGTTATAACATCTATTTGTACATTTTCAAAACTACATAAAACTTCTACTATCTTTATGTTTAACTCTCGACTATCAACTCCACCCATAGCTACTAAAATATTTTTATCTTTAGTCTTTATTCTTTCAGGGAAATTTTGATGAAATTCATCTCTTAAAAGAGTACATTTGGCACCACATCGAAGTTCACAATGTTTAGGAACTAATCCTTTATATCTTGACCCATCAGCACTTAGATTATGATTTAAAAGTATATCACAATAGTGCTTTTCATAAGTATCATCAAAGGAAAGAATTTTTAATGTTGAATTTTTAATTTTTAATTTTTTTTCATATTCATAATCAATACCATAATGGTCAATCACTATCATATCTATTTGAAGTTTTTTAATAAGAATATCAAGTTCGTCTATACTATGTGATTTTAATATTTCTATTTGATACCCCGCTTCAATTATCTTATGATTTATATTTCCTTTTAAATCTTGTGTAGCAAATATAATTTTGCTACCAGGATACTGTTTAGCCAAGACTAAATCCCTCATGATGTGACCAGTCCCTATGGCTGATGAAGAATCTGTTCTAAAAAGGATGGTTTGCATAATTTCCTCTTTTATGTTATAATTCTTGTCGAAATTCGACATCTAGTCGCTCCCCTTTTCTTTTTGAATTGGGGTTACTACTTTACAAAACTTTTCTACTAATTTTTTAAATTCACTTTGGCTTAGAGTCGCTAATTTATATTTTATTCGTTTACTATCAAATGTCTTAGATTGTAACAAAAGTGCTGAATTCTTCCGTCCCTTAAAGCTAAGTGTATGAAAGAAAAAACCCTCTTTGATTTTACTACTCAATGGAATTCCTAAGAATAGATGTTTATTAAATTTTTTTACCACTACAACTGGTCTTAAAAAATCTTCCCCTTTTCCATACTGCTCAAACCCTATATTTTGTCCCATCGATACAAAAAGCACCTCTCGTTCATTAAATTGTAACTGTTTTCTTTTTTCAAGTCTTTGTTTAAGACTATTCCATTTATCATAAATATTTTTATTTAGCACTTCATATAATTTTTCTATTCTTTGCCAATCTTCTAAAGTATCAATATCTTGTACTAAATATCTAGGAAGGATTACAGGAATACTTATATCACTAAACACTACTTTATTTGTAAATTTTTTTTCTAACTCTCTATTTGTCCAGTAAAATTGTCCTGCATCTTGGTAAGCTTCTTCTAAATCTTGACTTCTGCTCATATAGTGTTCAGGTGTAAACATCTCACATCTGCCATTTTTATCAAGTTTAAAAGTTCTTTGAATGGGAAAAGGCATACTTGTAGCACTAAAGGCATTAACTGCATCGCTTTTTTTAAGACTTTCATACCCTTTTACAAGATACTCTTTTTGTAAGAGTGGAGCTGTTGAATAGATAGTACAAATGTATTCATACTTTTCACCATGTGATTCTAAGTACTCTACTGTGTGATTAACTACTTCAGTTGTTCCACTAAAATCATCACTCAGCTCTTTTGGTCTGAGAAATGGCACTTCTGCACCATACTTTTTAGCTATGCTTGCTATCTCTTTATTATCAGTAGTCACTACAACTTTTTCAAATAGTTCTGATGCTAATGCAACTTCTATACTATAAACGATAAGTGGCTTACCAAAAAACTCTTTTATATTTTTCTTTGGTATGCGTTTACTTCCACCACGAGCAGGTATTATCGCTACTGCATCTTTTTTCATGACTGCAACATCTCAAACAGTGATTTTATCACATAATCTTGTTCTTTATCTATCATCTTTGGATATATAGGTAAAGAAAAACACTGCTCATAATACTTATCCATATTTGGTGTAACTTCATCACCATGCCCTAAACTTTTATAATATGGTTGTTTATTTATAGGTATGTAGTGTAGTTGAAGACCTATGCCTTTTTCTCTCATTTTGTTAAACAAATCTACTTTTGAAATCTTTAATTTAGTAAAATCTACTTTTACAACATAAAGATGATATGATGATTTTCCATCATACATATAAAGAGGTTTAACGATACTACCAAAAAACACTTTATCATACTTTTGGGCTATAGTAATGCGTCTATCGATGAAATTATCTAATCTCTTTAATTGAGACAAGCCAAGCGCACATTGTATATCTGTTATACGGTAATTAAACCCAAGCTCTCTCATCTCATATTCCCACGGTTTCATTTCTTTAGTTTTTACCATACCATGATTGTGTAGAATTAATAATTTTTCATATATCTCTTTTGAATTAGTAGTAATTGCTCCTCCCTCTCCTGTTGTTATATGCTTGACAGGATGAAATGAGAGTATAGAAATATCACTATTACTGCAAGATGCCGCTTTAACATCAGCATCTTTTGCACCAATAGCATGCGCACAATCTTCTAAAATAGTGACATTATATGCCTCTCTAAGGTATTTTAATTTTTGTTGGTCAACCATGTGTCCACTAAATGCAACAGGATAAATCGCTTTTATAGCAGGGTCTTTTTGTAGTTTTTTTTCACATAAATCCAAATCTATATTTCCATCTTCAGCTATATCGACAAAAACGGGTTTTGCGCCTGCATAAAGAATGGCATTAGAAGTTGCCAAAAATGAGTTAGGTGTTGTAAGAACCTTGTCGCCTTTGTTGAGTAAAACAAGGGAAGCCAAATGCAAAGCAGCCGTGCCATTTGCCACAGCTACACAATACTTTACTTGACAATACTTACTAAGAGCTTCTTCAAATGCTTTAACTTTTGGACCAGTAGTAAGATGATCTGATTCAAGGGTTGCAACAACTGCATCAATATCTTCTTGAATAATAAATTGTTTACCATAAGGAATCACATTAAACCTTAAAAGTAGAATCTACATGTTTAACAATCAACTGACGCAAGCCCTCAACTGTCTCCCATTTATCATTCGTTCCTGAATTATATTTAAATCCAAATGGAACCTTTTTTGCCTTATGATGTTTCATATAATCCTCTTCACTATAGGTATATGAAACAGATGGAAGAATTGCATAAAATGGACCGAGATCAATTGTATTTAAAGAATCTGTATCTGTAATCATCTCTTCATGCAATTTTTCACCTGGTCTAATGCCAACTTCTCTAATTTCACATATTGGACAAACAGCTGTTGCAACATCTACAATTTTATAAGAAGGAATTTTAGGAATAAATATTTCTCCTCCCAAATGATTATCAAGAGCAAACATTACTAAATTCACTCCATCTTGAAGAGAAATATTAAAGCGCGTCATATCTTTGTGTGTAACAGGCAAAACACCCTCTTTGCGTCTGTCAATAAAAAATGGAATGACACTACCACGAGAACCCATAACATTACCATAGCGAACAACACTAAAACGAATATCTTTTGAGCCCCTAATATTATTAGCAGCAGTAAAAAGTTTATCTGATACCAATTTTGTTGCACCATAAAGATTAATAGGAGCACATGCTTTATCAGTTGATAGAGCCACTACATCTTGGACACTACAACTTAATGCAGCATTAATAACATTTTCTGCACCATCTATGTTAGTTCGGATACACTCAGTAGGATTATATTCAGCTGTATCTACCTGTTTGATAGCGGCTGCATGAATAATAACATCAACTCCTTCACATGCCTGTAGTAAGCGATTACGATCTCTAACATCACCTATAAAAAATCTCATTTGCGGAAAATTACATTTAGGATATTTTTGTTTTATAATTGATTGTTTGAGTTCATCACGTGAATAAATAATAATTTTTTTGACCTTAGGGTATCGCTCTAAAATAGTTTCTATGAACTTTTTACCAAATGAGCCTGTACCACCTGTGATTAGAACTGCTTTATTGTTAAGCATCTTTTTCCTT
>Ga0256829_1002884_pt1 | contig 12396 bp, 9 predicted proteins | sample 131447metaG_FD_185979 | JGI IMG/M metagenome (GOLD analysis project Ga0256829, IMG submission 185979) | Hydrothermal vent microbial communities from Lau Basin, Pacific Ocean - 131-447 | ecosystem: Environmental > Aquatic > Marine > Hydrothermal vents | place: Pacific Ocean: Lau Basin | collected... | reverse complement strand
ATGGACATCCCTTGGGATTTGTGGATAGTGATGGCATAGGCGAGTTTGATGGGGTATTGGTAGATGCTAAAGAGTTCGTCCTCTACCATCTCCTTTTTTTTGTTCACCGTTTTTTCTCGCCACATTGTTTTACTTTGAGCAACTCGTTCAAGCTTGATGATCACTCCATCACTCTTTTGTACATACACATAGGTGGCATCAACATTGACCACTTTGCCCCTCTCACCGTTAAAGTAGTTCCATGAATTTCTCGTAAAAAGAACTGGCACACCAATCTTAAGTTCTAACTCTTTTTCTATACGAGCATCATTCATAAAACGCTCTATCTCTGAGTCTTTAAAGTCTTTTTTATGTTTGATAACTTGCGCCTCTTTGACAAACAATTCACCCTCAACAAATGCGAGCTGCGCTTTGTTGTGCATCTGTGCTGAGATATTTTTCCCAAAAAGGTAGGTAAACTCACTGAGATCCTCTGGCAAAGGTTTGATAAACTCGTTAAGATGGTTATGCACTGCTTCATCCACAAAGCCCTCTCGTACACTCCCAAGTAGTTCGATAAAACGGATATCATCTGTCCTGTATATGTGTGTAAGTTCAACTTTTGTAAAAGCAAATCGCTCCCATGCCTCAGACTCAAATGCAAAATGCACTTCACTAGATCCTCTCACAACAGGGGGAAGCTGTAAAAAGTCTCCCACCACTAAAAGTACACCTTGAAACTCAGCTTGAGTTAGACGAAGTTCTATCATCTCAAAAAGAGTATCACTCACCATAGATATCTCATCTATAACAAGTAAATCTATACTTGCTATAAGTTTTTTAATCTTCTTTTTTATCTCAAACTTACCGTTTCTCTCTAGGTCATCCACATCACTTGCGATACCCAAATCCAAAAAACTATGCAAAGTCTGTCCATCTATGAGTGTCGCAGCCATACCCGTTGAAGCAAGTTTGGCAACTTTTTTTGCGTCCTGTGTGTAAAGCTCTATAAGCTCTCTTGTCAAGGTGGTTTTACCAACCCCCGCACCACCCGTTAAAAAGATATTTTGTTTGTTTTTTAAGCTCTTAAGTACACTGTTTAATATGTTCATAATTTTATTATACTAAAATTACCACTATAAATGGCAAAAAACAGGGCTTAAAATGAATAGAATACTTGTAATAGAAGACAACAAAACACTCGCAGATGCACTGGTAAAAAAACTCTCTCAAAAACTTGGTTGTGAAGTTGATGTTGCTTATAAACTCTCCGAAGCAAAACTCTTTTTAAAGATGTACAAACACTTCATTGTAGTTACTGACATTAACTTACCTGATGCTCCCAATGGAGAGGTAGTTGACTTTCTGCTTGAAAAAGATGCAAGAGTCATAGTTCTCACCGCAAACACAGATAAAGATTCTCGTAAAGCTATGCTAAAAAAAGATATTGTTGATTATGTGATAAAAAATGAACAAAGTGCAACAGGTCTTATCATCTCAAGCATAAGAAGATTACTCCAAAACCAAGATCATAAGGTCTTAGTAGTTGATGACTCGATGGTGTTTCGTAAACAGATGCAGATGATGCTTGAAAATCTTTTCATCAATGTCTATACAGTCGCCCATGGGGAAGAAGCATTAGGAATGCTTCAAACACATCCTGACATCTCTCTTGTACTCACTGACTACAATATGCCTGTTATGGATGGGATGGAACTCACACTCGAGATACGCAAAACAAAGAGTAAATCGGAACTTAGCATCATCGCTATCTCAGCCAATGAAGACACAGAGATCAACGCTCTCTTTTTGAAAAATGGTGCAAATGACTACATCAAAAAACCTTTTTCTCATGAGGAGTTCTCTTGTCGCGTAAACAATGCTCTTGAAGCTATAGAAAATATCAATACCATTAAAAATACACAAAGAGATTTTCTCACAGGTCTTTACAACCGAAAATATTTTCATGCCAATGTTAGCAACTTTTTAGAAGATTGCATGAGTGATGGCAATCGTTTTAGTATCTCTATGATTGGGATAAACTCCAAAGAAGATGCTGATATAGTGCATCTCTCAGAGATCTTAAAGGATACCTCAAGTAGAAAAGATTTAGTCGTTCGGTTTGATGCAGAGGAATTTTGCATAGTGATAAAGGACACTTCAAGAGAGGCAACACAAAAAGTTATACAAGATATTCAGGGCGAAGTTCTGAGCGATAAAAGCTCCTATAGTATCAACATTGGTTCAACGCTTTATGAGGATAGCTCTCAAGAGATAGATGAGATACTAGAGAGTGCAGACATGATGCTCTACAAAGCACAACAAATGGGAGAAAATCAAATTATATTTGAATAATCTCTCCAAATGGGATCTCTTGCACCTTTGGCGAAATCCACTTTACTTCATAAAAAGGATGCTCTTGAGGGAAAATTCCCTCCAAATCTGTAAAGTACAAGAGCATCTTCGTGTTGTGTAACTCTTTGTTGATAAACTCAAAGACAGGTCTAAAGTCAGTAGCACCTCCACCAACTAACTCTACATCTAAATATTCACCACTCAAAAACTCTTTATAAACTCGAATTTTATCATCGCAGATGAGTAGATCTATCTTGTACTTTGGGATGCTAAGCATCAAGCTATTTATCTCACTCAAAAAAGCATCTAAGAGTTTTTCATCTACCGAGCCTGAACTATCTACTGCAATCACAAGTTCAAAAGTTTCACTCGTTGATGAGGGAAGGTAGATCCCCTGTGATAAAAACTTTTTATTTGGTGGCATCTGAGCGTAGTCATCTTTTGCAAATCTATTGAGTGCATCTCTGAGTTGTTCTCGCCAATCTAGCTTTGAAAATGGTTCAATCTTGAAGAATCTTTCGATGCTTTTAGGTAGCTCACCTTTTTTTTCATAAGTATCTAAAACTGATGCAGCAAACTCTTTGAAAAGTTGTTCATCTAGGGTTTGTTCTTGGATTTGTTCATGCGTATTTGAGTGAGTCTGAGTGTCATCATCTTGATTCTTTGGCATCTCATTTTCATCTCGAATAATGTCAGCTTGTAACTCAGCATATATCTCTTCAACATACATATTTGTAAATCGCTCGGAGTAATGGGCTTGATAAGGTCTTTGCATCCCAGATTGAACTAACATATCGTTTATAGCATAGTCACATGAGAGTTGCCAAAGCCAGTTACTTCTGTTCCCTTGACGGTTGTCATAAGCCATAGATGCATGCATAGCACCATTTGCAAATGTAAATTCCAACTCTTCTAAGCTAGACTCATGTATGAAATCATCATTATACTCAAACTTTGTGCCATCACTTGAAAATGCTTGTATATCATCATTTTTCATTAGTTTTAGTTTGGATGCTAAAGTACCTAAAAATGGTTTATTTACTAGGAGTTTAGCCTTAGCCTTAGATATCTTTTGTTCGTAGTTCATCTAGCTTATTCCAAAAGATAAGAAAACTTTTTGACCCACTCACTAAAGGCGGATGAATGCTCCATGGTCATACCACTCATCTGCAAATCTTTAACTACAAGGACTGCAAACTCTGCTTTTAAACCAAGTGAATAGGTAAGCACATTGTCTAGTCTAGTTTCATCCTTAAGGGTAGCACTAACAAGAGCAGAACTTAGAGCATAAAGGACATCTACCTCATCAGCATACTCCCCCTTAGATGTTTCAATGATTGCTTTGAGATCTGGAAGCTTGTGCATCACTTTAAAAAAGCTCAAAAAGCTCACAGCAACCTCTTGACCAACTGCCCCACTGATAGACTCTAAAAGTACAGTTTTATCCAAATCTGCTTTGAGCATTGCATCTACAAAAGACCAGCTTCTAGGAGTTGCAAAGGCTTTGTTATTTTTTTGTGCATCAAAGGTGAAAAGATGCTCTGGCTTATAAGAGATGTAAGCGATGATAGACTCACAAAGCTTTGTCTCATACGCCCAAAGTTTCCAATCCTCTACACTTACATCCATCTCAAGATGCACAAAGCGATTTGCTAAAGGTGAGGGCATCTTATAAGTCACCCCTCTGTCACTCTCTCTATTTCCAGCGGCGATGATGCTCCAGCCATCGGGGAGTTTATACTCACCAACTTGTCTGTCTAGGATGAGCTGATATGCCGATGCCTGCACACTAGGTGCTGCAGAGTTAAGCTCATCTAAAAAAAGGATGCCTTCCCCTTCGCGTGGTAAAAATGCTGGGGGTGCCCAAAGTGCAGAGTGTGCTTCATCATCATAAAATGGTATCCCTTTAAGGTCAGTTGGATCCATGAGTGCGAGTCTAAGGTCTATAAACCCTATCCCCCGTTTTGTTGCTACTTGCTTTACAATGGAGCTTTTTCCAACCCCTGGTGCACCCCAGATAAAAGCTGGGATATTTTTCTCACTCATCGCTAAAATTGTCTTACCTAAATCAACTGCACGCATCTAAAGCCATCCTATATTTTGTTGTTTAATATCGTTTCCGAAACTTGCATTTGTTTTTACCGCATGTTGATACCGAGAATCAAGCTGAAGTTGCTGGAGTATCTCTATGGGTGTGTTTTCATTATTTGCAAGTTGTTCTAAGTAGATACCTTGGGCATATGCATCTTGGAGTATATCTGAGGGCATCTGTTTATTTTCATACAAAGCTTTTTTTATAGTTTCATTTTTATTTTTTAACAGTACTTCTAAAACCTCTTTGGAGATATTGTCATTGAGAGAGAGGGCATAAAAAATCTCTTGGCTTTGAGTCTGGAGGAGTTTTTTTTGCATTGGTAGCGTTAAACTTTCATTTAAACACAGTGCATCTTGATGCTCTCTTAAAAACTCAAAATACTCCTCACTCAGTAAGATATTTTTTGCTATATTTGTTATGAGTTTTTCATCATTTTGAAACGCTTTGATAAGTTCAAAAGGAAGGTGCTTATTGAGTGACAAAGCTATCTTTACCTCATAATCATCATCTCTTTGGAGTTTTTTTAGTAGCTCTGCACTACTAAACTCATTCATAGCTATGTGCATCTTCATTTTTTGGTTGCTTTGGAGTGGTTCTAAAGCGAACATTTGCTCTAAAAGTTCAGAAGATTTTGTTTGTTTGATAAGATGGATAAAACCAGTAGTTGCGTACTGTACATTGTGATTTTGTTCTATATTTTCATAAAAACGCGAGATAAAAGCAGCACTCACATCACGGTTACTATCATTTTCAAAAAAATCTTCACCACCCCAATCATACATTTTGAGAAGTTTAAAAAAGAGTGTATCACTGATGGTGCTATTTTGGATAAAACTTTTAAGTCTCTCTTTATTACCGCTGAGCTTTAAACTCATCAAAAGGGTATCTTCATCAAGATGCTTTGCAAGTTCACTCTCGAAAGACTCTATTGAGATAAATTCATATTTGTTAAGGCTATAAAGTTTTTCACTTTCATTGACCTCATAAGGTGTCATCATACGACCATCTATGATGAAGCTCACCTCGTCGTTGAGTTGATCTGTGATGCCAAGATGATGGACTTTAAGTTGTGAGACAAACTCCTCTTTTGAAAAAGCTCGTGGTTTTCCAAAAAGAAGTATCGTTTTGTTTTGTAATTCTTCTAAGTTCATAAAAGGATTATAACTAAATTATATTTTCTCTTTAGTCATTCCATCTAAATATTCAAAGAGTTCACGAGAAGCTTGTTCGGCATCTTTAAAAAATATCATAATCTCATCAATATCTTTGCTATCTAATTTATTCATTGCCTTTGCAATACTTTCATGAACTTTTTTATGTGGTTCTAATAATGCTATAAAATCATTACTCGATCCAAAATCTTTTTTTCCTTCTGTGCTATACCACTTGCCCAATTGACATGCTGTGTAGTCTGTAGTTTCAAATTCAAGCTTTCCCTTAAGCATGGAAGAGTACGCATTATTTTTATAAACCATATGGTCAAGTTTTGCCATATTTGCAAAGAGTCCATGCCCAATATTTTCATTGTCTTTTGTAATTATCTTACTATTTTCAATGAGCTGTGCAAGAGTCTCAACAAAAGCTTCAAGTCTATTTCGAGATTCTATTGAATATTCTTCGATTTTCTCACTGTTTTCACTCATACTCATAGAGTTTTGTTTCAAAACGCTAATGTTCGCTTCAACTTCACTTGTCGCTTTTTGTGTTCGCTCAGCTAATTTTCTCACTTCATCGGCAACAACAGCAAAGCCACGCCCATGTTCACCTGCACGCGCAGCCTCTATGGCAGCATTGAGTGCGAGTAGATTAGTTTGATCTGAGATATCTTTGATGAGTGAGATTACACTGAAAATCTCCTCTACATTTGTATTGAGCTCATCAGCTGAATTTCTTGACTCACCAACCATCTCAGTTATGTTGTTGATAGAATCTTTGATATTTTCTGTAGAGTTTGTCACATCTTGGATAACTGTAGATGTTTTAGCATTGAGTTCATTTACTTGATTGACACTATCTACATTTTCACTTATGCTTTTGCGTAGATTACCAGCATTTTCCACTGCACCGTGAATCATCTCTGAAGATAGGCTAAGAGTAAGTTTGTTATTTTCAGTAACTGTTTGAGCCTCTTTAGCAGCTTTAGCAGCTTTTTTTGCTTCTTCTTGTGCATCAATAGCAATTTGTTCTACTTTATCCAAGAAAGTATTAAAACTTTTACTTGCACGACCTAATTCATCATTGCTTTTTACAGGCATTCTTTTACTTAGATCTGCATCACCAAGTGCGAGTTCACTTGCCACCTTATCAAGATTGGCAATTGGGTTTGTTACTGATTTTTTGATAATTATTAGTAAGAAAAACAACATAAGTATGTCGATAAATGACATAATATATACTTGTCTCAAAAGAGAGTTCTCAGACTGCAATATTACACTATTGACATTTTGTATTTTATCACCTGTCAAAGCATAACCAACAACTCTGCCAGAAAAGTCTTTAATAGGGGTTGAGACTACAAAATATTTATCTGTGATTTGAAATCCATCTGTTTTGTCAATCTTTACATGCTTTAAATCTTCAAAAAAATCAGGGTTGATGACATTCTCTTTAACTGCTAAAGTATAGTCTTGGAGTTTTGGAGCATTTTTAAGTTTTGTAGCAACAGAGAGAAACTTATTTTTCAACAATATGATTAGATCATGATCCTCTTTCTTCAGAGTTTTCACTGTTGAGTTAAAGCCTTGCATAAACTCGATAGAACCAAGGTATTTTCCTTCATATACAATAGGAGCTACACCTCTCAAAACCAACCCAGCACGCCCAATTTCAATGGCAACTAGAGGTTTTTTTGTACTTTTTACTTTTACTATGGTATGTCTAAAACCACTAAGGTCATCACCATATTTCTTTGGTTTCCATACTCGTAAAAAACTATGAACATCTGCATCATGCACATGTATCTTAATATTTTTATAAGTCGTATTTTCTCGAAAACTCTCACTAAGAGTTACAAGACCATTCAGTGCTGTCTTTCTATTGTTCTTAAGTAATGCTTGAATAACACTATTATTTCTTGCAAGATTAATTGCATTTGTAATACCTGCATTCCTTTTTTCTTGCAATGACTTGGAAAAATCAAGAGTGAGTGTTTTTTGTTCTTTACTATAGACACCACTTTTTATATTTTTGATTGCATAGAAATAATTCACTAAAATTATCAAAAATCCTATCAATATTGATAGGATTAATGGTATATATATTTTCTTACTTATTGACATAGATTTGAGATCCATCTTCTCTTCCTTTATTATCTGAACTTATAATATTACTAATATTGGATTATAGTTAATTCATGAACCCTTTGTCAAGTAAATCATATATTTAATTGAATTTTGTTATAATCATCTCATACTAAAATTAGGGATTTCAATGAAACACTATGCACCTTGGGAGAAAGCCTTTGAGCGAATATCTACCCCTTTTGAAAATTTTATCCATGCACAAACAACATCAGGACTTGTGCTTATATTTGTAACCATCCTAGCTTTACTTTTTGCAAATACACCACTTGTAGAATTTTATACACATCTCATCCATACAAACATCACCTTTAATGTAGGCGATTGGAAGATCTCACACAGCATCCAGCACTGGATTAACGATGGATTGATGGCGATCTTTTTTTTCATGGTTGGTTTAGAGATAAAACGGGAGGTTCTCATCGGTGAGCTTTCAACACTCAAAGTAGCTACCCTTCCCATCCTCAGTGCTATTGGAGGGATGGTATTGCCAGCACTCATCTATCTGAGCATTAATGAAGGGACACCTAGTGCAAACGGTTGGGGTATCCCCATGGCTACAGATATTGCCTTTGCTATCTCTGCTCTTGTTTTACTAGGTAACCGTGTCTCACCTGCTCTTGTTACCTTTTTGGTTGCCCTTGCTATTGTGGATGATCTTGGTGCGGTCTTGGTCATAGCACTTTTTTATACCAATGAGATCAATATCCTTGCTCTGTTTTTAAGTGGTCTCTCTTTTATCACGATGATCGCACTCAACCGTTTTGGCATTAGAGCTATCCTTCCATACTTTATCGTAGGTCTTAGCCTATGGTTTTTCATGCTCGAATCAGGTATCCATGCTACCATAGCTGGTGTTTTAGCGGCCATGACCATCCCCTCTAAAGCAAAGTTAGCACCACTTACATTTACACATTCAATAAAAAATCTTCTTGATGAGTACGACAACTACCCCATAGCTACCGACAACACTATCCACGATAAACAAAAAGCGATCCTTAGAAACATACAAGACAAGATAGATGCAGTTGGAAGTCCTGCAACAAAACTTGAGAGAGAGTTGCATCTACCTGTGAGCCTTTTAGTCATCCCCATCTTTGCTCTGTGTAATGCTGGCATCACAATAGATCTTTCATCATTGGACTCTACACTCAACTCACCCACTGCCTTAGGTGTTATCTTTGGTTTGGTTTTTGGAAAGGTACTCGGTATTGCTGGAGTTGCTTGGTTGGCTATCAAACTTAAGATTGCCACCCTACCTACCAATAGTACGATGAAACAGATTTTTGGTGTTGCTTTTTTAGGTGGCATCGGTTTTACAATGTCTATCTTTGTTGCTGATTTGGCTTTTGTAGGCAATGAAACACTTATCTATCAAGCAAAAATAAGCATCTTGCTTGCCTCTCTCACATCGGGGCTTATTGGTTATTTTTGGCTCAAACTGACCCCCTCGGCTGCATAAAGAAGTGGACTATCCAGATCAACATACTTTACAATGTCGCCAAATCTCTCTACTAGGTAGCAAGCATAAGCGATAGAGAGAGGACCCTCTAACATAGACCCAAACATCACAAAGACCTCTTTTTCCCTGCAATACTCTAGTATTTCTATGGCTTTTGTTACCCCTCCACATTTCATCAATTTTATGTTGATGATATCTGCTGAAGCACTCTGCACTACATCTTTAACATCTTCTAAAGTAAAACAGCTCTCATCCGCTACTATGGGTATGTTTGAATACTCCTTTAACTCTTTAAGTCCCGCAAGTGCATTTGCTGGGAGAGGTTGTTCTACTAAATCTATATTTGACCCCTCAAAGAGATCTAAAAAAGATTTAGAATCCTCTAAGGACCAGGCTTGATTTGCATCGACTAAAATCGTAGCAGTGAGGAATTGTTCTTGAATCGCTCGTGTGACATCTATAGCATGGCTTATGTCTGAACCAAATTTTAGTTTTAAAATCTTCTGCCCGTTGGCAATGGCATCTTTTGCATCAAAGAGCATCTTCTCTTTTTGATTGAGAGAGATAGTGATCGCTGTTTGTTTACATCTTCGCTCACTCGCTCGCTTGATCACATCAAACATCTGTGCATCTATAAAAGCATAAAAAGCCATATCTAGGGCAGCTTTTGCTGAAGAGCCTATAGGAAGTTCATGAAGAATCGCTAAGGATTCACTCGGAGACTTTCCATAAAAAAACTCACTATGATTAGCTATAGCCTTACTGATGCTCTCTAAATCTTCCCCTGTAATCGCTTTTGTAGCAGGAGCCTCACCGTAACTCACCCTTGCATCATCACACACAACACTCACTCGCACAAACTCTACATTTTCAACCCGTCTTAGTGCTGTTACAAAGGGTGTTTTGAGTGGTATTTTTTTTATCTCAAGTTCTATCTTTTGTATCTTCATCCATGCATCCAAACTAAAATATTTCCAACTAAAAGTCCACCAAATGTACCTATGATGTACCCCATAATAGCCATCATCACACCTATGCTCACAAGAGATTTATTGTAAGTGGCCGCGAGGATTGGCGCAGAGGCTATCCCCCCTATGTTACTAAGTGATGCTACACTTATGCTAAAGAGGTCAAGTTTAAAAATCTTTGCACCCCCTATCATAAGCGTAGCATGTAAGAGTAAGATGACAAACCCTGCCAACACATAAAAACCCACTCCAGAAAAACTCTCAAAAACAGCCTTTGAACCTATGAGTGCGATAAGCATAAAGAGCATGGAGTTTGCAACTTCACTTGAACCACCTAGCTCTTTTAGTCTTGAAAAAGATCCTAAAACTCCAAAAAGAGTCGCCATAATCACCATAGTTGTTGTTGTGTTGATAAACGCTATCTTTGTAGCTATCACCTGAGAGAAAAGTGAGACCAACAAAGAGAGTAAGATGAGCGACCAATAGCGTTTTGTCCCCAAAGTACAGGCACAGCCTATCTCATTAGCTACCGCATCGACACTCTTTGCACCAACGAATCTGTTAAAGATATTTGCAAAAGGTACTAAAAACAAAAGCAAGGCAACCCAAAGGGTATAGTTAAAACTATCTACTATCAGGGCATAACCAAAGGCTGTATCACTCACTCCAAGAGCAGAACCTACTGCTACCATATTTGCTGTTCCACCCATCCATGAACCACACAAAGCTCCAAAAGCAGAAGAGCTCTGCGTATCAAAATCAAAAGCAAAAGCAACCAAAATAAAGCTCACACCCAAACTAAGCACCGCCAAAACATAGGAGATGATAAGCTTCCTCCCTAACTTAAAAAACAAACGCAAATCAACTTGTAAGAGCATCAGAAATATCATTGCAGGAAGCAGATTTGTTTTGGTGAGTTTGTAGATAGCATTAATCTCTTTGTTGTACTCAAAAGTACCCAGAGATGCTAAGAGCATCACAAAGGCATAGACCATCACTATACTCGGTACAAACTTAAAAAGCCCGAGTTTTAACCTACTCTCCAACACATAAAAAAATGTCGCTACAAAAGCAAGTGTAAAAAGATATAAAAGTGGATTGGTTATCATCTATTTTTTTTGACTACAAGGGGCTCGTTTTAAGCCTTGAGTTTGTTGATAAAGTAGATTTAAGAACCTTTTACTTGGGTCATCTTTGCGTGTCCTGTAACCATCATCAAGCTCTAACCACAGAGGAGTTCCCTCGAAACATCTATACTCATAATGCCCAACGAGATACTCCAAACTTGGAAACTTTTTTTGCAGATACTTTACTAAAAAGATGTTGGCTTGAAGCTGTGCGTTCGTGAGATTATCCTCTGAATTTTCTCCCCCAACATTTTCTATCCCTATGGAGCTATAGTTAAGCCCTATCACATGTCTTGCCATAAAATCTAAGGGCATAAGCTGATGAATCGTCCCATCTCTCTCTACCATAAAGTGACTACTCACATTGACACTTGGCTTTAAACTACTAATATCTTTACGCCTCGATGGTAAAGCCTCATCCTCAAATCTACTTAAAGCATCTGCATAATCATCTATCGCTGTATGATGCACTAAGATTATTTTAGGAATGATTTTAATATTCTGCACATTTTTGCCATAATGAATGTGAATATACTCTTTTGTTAGGTCTATGCGTTTTTGTGAAAAGGGTATAGGTGTTTGGATAATCTCTTGTGCGAAAACAAAAAGTGGCACGAGTAAAAATAATATTTTCAAGGTTTTCTCTTTATTTTTTCATAAGTGTAACATAGTTTAAGTACAAAATGCTAAAATATACCCATCAAAACAGAAGGTAAAACCTGTGGCAAAACAATACATCATACTAGATACGGAAACAACAGGAGTGAGTGAAGAGGATAGAGTGATACAACTTGGTTATATGGTTTTAGGTGCTAAAGAGATTGAGGTTCATAACGAGTTTTTCAGTTGTGAAATCCCTATCAAATTTGGAGCTATGGAGGTTCATGGTATCACAGAGGAGATGATAGCGGACAAACCCCTTATCACGACAAGTGCATCATATAAACGGCTTCAAGAGCTCAATACTCCAGAGAACTATATGATCATCCACAATGCACCTTTTGACTTAGGTATGCTTGAAAAAGAGGGCTTTCACACAAACATGAAAGTGATAGATACCCTCAGAGTTGCCAAACATATCTACAAAGATGAAGAAGCACATCGCCTCCAA
>Ga0256829_1002883_pt1 | contig 12404 bp, 12 predicted proteins | sample 131447metaG_FD_185979 | JGI IMG/M metagenome (GOLD analysis project Ga0256829, IMG submission 185979) | Hydrothermal vent microbial communities from Lau Basin, Pacific Ocean - 131-447 | ecosystem: Environmental > Aquatic > Marine > Hydrothermal vents | place: Pacific Ocean: Lau Basin | collected... | reverse complement strand
AAAAACTGATAATACTGATTCTTTAAATATCATAATTCATGGTACTTGGAAAGCTGGGACTGATACTCTTGGGCGTTATGCTCCATTTGCTGAGGATTTGGCTTTGCAAACTGACATCACTACTGTTGCCATCGCCCTTCCTGGGTATTCTGGTTCATCTACAAATCATTTTAAATCACTTAGCCATCTGGGTAAGACCAAACCACTAGCAGCAAATAAAAAATACCTTCAATTTTTAGCAAATGTCATAGAAACTTTTAAGAAAAAATATCGAGCTAAAAAGATAAATTATATAGGACACTCTGCTGGTGCTATGATGGGAGCAACGCTTGCAGGATTAAAGCCAAATCTCATATCAAATCTGTTTTTAGCTGGCGGTATTTATGATATACACAAAAGAAACAAAGCAAAAGGATTAGTTTCGGCGATAGATTATATCGATGATATCCCAAAAACTACAAATATTGTGCTCATTTATGGAACAAAAGATAAGATTTCTAAACCAAAGCTAACAAAATATTTTTATAAACTAGCCAAATCAAAAGGCTTACATGTAAGCATAGTAAAAGTTAAAGGAAGTGGTCATTTAGGTTTAGACATGAGTGATAAATCCATAGAAACCATAAGTGATACTTTAGTCAAATAAGCTTATCTTGTAGAGACAAGTTAAATCAAAAAATTACTTTTGAGAAAATAGATATTAGTCATAGTTTTTTGAAATTTATGTTAGAATTTCACGAAAGGTTTTTAAATGTTAAATGAAATTATAAATTCTATCGTCAGTACAGTTGGGGATTTGGGCTATATAGGTATCATTATTATGATGTTTTTGGAAAGTTCTTTTTTTCCATTTCCTAGCGAAGTTGTTATGATTCCAGCTGGATATCTTGCGTCAAAAGGGGATATGAATATCTACATAGCGATAAGCTCAGGAATTTTAGGTGGAGTCTTAGGTGCCTTGTTTAACTATTATCTAGCCATAGAATTAGGACGAACAATCATACTAAAATATGGAAAATACTTTTTTATGAATGAGTCAAAATTACATAAAATTGAACTATTTTTTCAAAAATATGGCAGTATGTCAACTTTTATAGGAAGATTAATTCCAGGGATAAGACAGTATATCTCACTTCCTGCGGGTTTGGGGAGGATGGATTTAAAAGTTTTTACTTTTTTTACTGCTTTGGGAGCTGGACTTTGGGTGATTATACTTGTATTGTTAGGTTATTTTATAGGAGAAAACCAAACTTTAATAAAAGAGTATCTTCGTGTGATTACCTTGTTTATACTAGGACTCATAACTATCTCAGCAATCATATACTATCTCAAATATAAGAGAAAAAATACAAACCAATAATCTAACCAACTTTTTTAGTAAAAGAACGAAAAATCATAAATATGATTACTATCTCTAGTGCCAAAAGTCCGATATGCAAATCATAAACTTGTATCTGTTTATCTGCGATGTCTAAGTACTCTAAGAACTTATAAAAGAGGTATGATAACACTAAACCAACCAAGTAACCTTTTTGTTTCATGATGTCCGCAAAAGAGATTATGGCTGTTTTTTTGAGGGCTATTGTCTCCATTCTTACTAGATAACTGCCAAATATAAATGTCACCTGATAACCCAAATAAATTAGAAGTGCTGCTACATAAGAGTAATTAAATATCAGAAAAAACGAGACAAAAAGCAAAACCACCACTTCAACAAGCAGAGTAATATAAAAAAACGCCTCTATATTCATAATTTTATTATAAAATTTTGCCAAAAAGAGCATAGAAATAGCCAAGAAAATTCCACCAAGCGAAAAAATAGAGGGCTTCAAGGGAGTATATAAAACAAATATACTCCCCACACTAAGCCCTAAAAACAGGGAATTTAAAAACTTGTAGTACAGATATGGTCTTACATGTAGAGTTCTCAAAATCTGGCATTAACTCCTATATAAAAACTTCTCTCTCCAGAGGCATAACCATAAACACTTTGATATCTTTTATTTAATAAATTTGTCACTTTTAAGTATGTACTCCAAATTTTATTTATCTTGTAATCAATTTTTGAATTTAATAAAAGATATCTACCAGTGTCTACGATAGTCGCTGGAGAAGTTGAAAAATCTTTATCTTTTCTAGAGCCAACATAAGTAGCATTTGCATTTATATTTATATTTTTTGTTGCAAAATATGTCGCATTAATCCCAACCTGATATCTAGGTCTTCTAAGCAATCTATTTCCGTCTTTATCTTTGGCATCTAAATAAGTGTAATTTACGCCAAGTAAAAACTTCTCCAAGAGAATCTGCTGATATGAGACCTCTAATCCTTTCAAAACAGAAGTTCCAAGTGTATTTATGTTTTTATGATTTTTATAAATAATCATATCTTTTATCTCGTTTCTAAAAATATTTACTCCTAGTCCGAAATAGTTTAGACCAACACTATAAGTTCTAATCTTTTCTGGTTTCAAATTAAAATTACTTGACCCCCAAATATTTATCATATCCATTATATTTGGTGTTTTATAAGCTGTTCCCGCATTGACATATATATTAAAATTTTTGTCAAATAGATATTTTAAGCCTAATTTTCCAGTAATCTTATCTTTAAAATTACTAAAGTGGTCATATCTAAGTGCTTGAGATAGGATTATTTTATCAAAACGAATTGTATTGTTTAAAAATACAGCTCTATTTGTATCACCATTTTTTTTCTCAGCGTTTCCCACTTGGGTATAATATACTCTTCTACTTTTGTTATCAACCCCAAAAACAAGTGAATTTTTATGCCCATATTTCAAGGTATCTTTTAATTCCAAAGAGGGTATCTTGCCTACAGAATCCTTTATTCCATATGTTGCATCTAACTGTTTATTGTGAAAATAACTTTGTGAAAGAGTGGCTTCAATAGTATTTCTACCGACATAATATTTATATTTCAGATATCCACTCTTTCCTCTGTAATCCGTTCTTCCATTTGAGTTAGGTCCATTTGAGTCATAGTTTGTTAATGAATTTATATCATGATATCCAAATTCAATATGATTTGTTGTGTTTATCCAGTATCCAGTATTGAGGTTTACAGTAGTGTTTCTATATGGATCTCTTTCATATTTACTTAAGTTACTATTTTTTGGAGCTTTTGCAGAAAAACCATTTTGTGTAGTTCTTAAGACTGAAAGCATAGCATTATATTTTCTTGTTCTTTTTGAAAAACCAGCAGACATACTTCTTCGCTTATAGCTTCCAACTTCAACACCTACTCTAGCGTGTGTTCCCTCAGTTGCTTTTTTTGTGATTATATTTATAACTCCAGCAGCCGCGTCAGCTCCCCAAACACCACTTTGTGCACCTTTTATAACTTCTATTTTAGAAATATCATCGATTAATATATTGCTTAAATCTGCTCCAGAAGTATTTATGGGATCATTATACCTCACGCCATCGATTAGAACCAATGTGTATTTATTTGACATACCTTGCAAATAAAGACTTGTGTTCTCGCCTAAGCCTCCATTTCTAGTTACACTAATTCCTGGCAATGTTTTTAAGGCTTGTGCGACACTGGTTAAACCCTGAAGTTTCATCTCTTGTGAAGTAATAATACTGATATTATCTGTTGTGTTTGTAGAACTAACGATACTCTTTGTTGCAGAGTAAACTTTTAACTTTTTATCTTTTATCTTTTTTGATATGACAACTATGGGTGTCTCATCCTGTGGTGGTGTTTCCTCTTCACTCAGGGCATACTCATCTTGCTTTTGTAGACTACTTTGCGAATCACTATAGCTAGTTGTAGTACTAGCAAGCGTCACAGTAGTGCTCAAAGCAAGGATGGCAGCAAGTGAAAAATACTTCCCACGAAATCCCTTTGGGCTTTTCATTTTTTCTCCTTAAATTTAAGGTTTGAATTATATACAATAAATGCTTTTGCTATAATTAAGCGTTCTATTGATAAAATGTATCTAATAAAGGAGTGAAAGCATGTTACTTGGAGTAAATATCGACCATATTGCAGTTTTAAGAGAAGCTAGAAAGATAAATGACCCAGATCCACTTGATGCAGTTTCACTGGTAAAAAGAGCTGGAGCTGATCAGATAACGATACATTTGCGTGAAGACAGAAGACATGTAAACGATGATGATGCAAGAAGAATTATAGAAAATTCACAACTTCCTGTAAACCTAGAATGTGCGGTTGATGAAGAAATCATAGAAAAAGTTATAAAGCTAAATCCACACAGAGCTACGATAGTTCCTGAAAAAAGGAAAGAAATTACGACTGAGGGTGGTTTGGATATTCTTAAAAATTTTCAAACATTTAAAGATATTACTAAAAAATTGCAAGACAACGGAATCGAAGTTTCACTATTTGTTGATCCTGATCCAAAAATCATAGAAACATGCGGTCAAATCAATGCTGATTGGATAGAGTTGCATACTGGGTTATACTCAAATATTTATGCCATGATGTACTCTAATTTAGCTAACACTAAACACAGTATCAAAGAGTTAGAATTACCAAGAAGCAAGTTGAAAACTTTTTTAGAAGCCTCTTTAAAAGATATAATCGACAATACAGCATTTGCAAATACACTAGGCTTGAAAGTGGCAGCTGGTCATGGACTGAATTATCAAAATGTAAAAGAGATATGTAGGATAGAAGGCATAATAGAGTTAAATATAGGACAATGCATCATAGCTAGATCAATTTTTAGCGGATTTGAAAATGCAGTATTAGAGATGTTGGAAATCATAAAATGAAAAAATTAGCCATAAGTATTGGTGATATAAATGGGGTAGGCTTAGAGATTGCATTGAGGGCTCATAAAGATATATCTAAGATTTGTAAACCAGTTTATTGTATCAATAAAACCATGCTAGCGTGGGGAAGTGCGATGCTTGGTATCGAAGTGCCTGAAAAATTTAAGACCAAAGAGTGTGGAGATATATTTGAAATTGAGCCTGGCGTTAGCAGTGCAAAAGCTGGAGAATTTTCTTATGATTCATTTGTTACCGCTGTTGCACTAGCAAAAAGCAATAAAGTTTCAGGCATTGTTACTTTACCTATCAATAAAACTTCTTGGTCAAAAGCTGGTATAAGATACAAAGGACATACAGATGCCTTAAGCGATTTATTGGGCTGTGAAACAACGATGATGTTGGGGTGCGAAAAAATGTATGTCATCTTATATACACATCATATACCTTTAAAAGATGTCAGTTCAAAAATATCCATGAAAAAAATATCAAAATTTTTACTAAGAATTTCTAAATTTATATCCGGAGAATCAATAGCAGTTTTAGGTTTAAATCCACATGCTGGAGACAATGGAGTTATAGGAGATGAAGATAAAATTATAGAAAAAGCCATAAATAAAGTCAACAAGCTACTAAAAAAAGACTTATTTGTTGGTCCTTTGGTTCCAGATACTGCTTTTAGTGAAGCCAATAGAAAAAAATACAAATATTTTATATGTATGTATCATGACCAAGGCTTAATACCTCTAAAAAGTTTATATTTTTATGAAAGTATAAATGTCACACTCAATAAAGAGATTATAAGAACTTCAGTTGATCACGGAACTGGATTTGATAAAGCTTATAAAAATCAAGATTTATCTTTAGTAAGTTATATCAATGCTGTAAAAGAAGCAATCAGTCAATAATCTACTTGGGTTAGCTGACTTAAAGCAACCTCTTTCCCCCTTGTAAAATAAAAAATTCTAAGAGAATCATTACTATTTTTAATTAAAAGTAATGATATAGAACTTGACACTTAAGCGATAACTAGGTATCATTCCAAGTGTTAAATTTGTGTCAAATAAATTAAAATTTTAGATTAAGGTAATATTGTGAAAAATTTAATGTTTCTTATGTTGGCGATGATTTTTTCGTCACATATATATGCTAGCGATACAAAAGTAGGTACTTACGAGCGATTAGGAAAGTATGTTCCACTTGATTTAAAGTTTAGTGATGAGTTCAACAGAACAAAAACACTTGGTGAGTTTATGGATGGAAAACCAACAGTAATATCTGTTAATTATTTTCATTGCCCAGGGATTTGTGGCCCTCAAATAGATAATTTGACTAAATCACTTGATAAGCTTGATATGATAGGTGGTAAAGAGTACAAAGCTCTTACTATAAGCTTTGTTGCCACAGATAAACCAAAAGATGCAAAAACTTTTAAAGACAGTCATACGAGTAGGATAAGAAAAGATTTTAATCCTAATTCTTGGAATTTTTTAGTAAGCAGCAACCAAAAAATAATAGATAAATTTTCTAAATCTGTTGGGTATGAATACAAAAAAATAAAAAATAAACAAGGTTTTACAGATTATATACATCCAATTGGGCTTGTAATATTATCTCCAAAAGGAGAGATAACACGCTATCTTGATGGTATAAATTATCTACCATTTGATTTAAAAATGGCTCTATTGGAAGCGGCCAAAGGGCAAGTTCGTCCAACTATAACACGAGCATTATCGTTTTGTTATTCATTTCAGCCAAAAAGTGGAAAATATGTAATTGAGTACAAAAAGATATTTGGTGTTGTCATGACACTGTTTTTAATTATAATATTTTTGTATTTTTATATAACAGGAAAAAGAAAAAGAAAAAAATCTAAAAAAGGAGATAATATAAATGAGTAGTGTAACTAAAAGTTTTTATGATGAAACTCATACAGTCTTTGGACATCATAAAAATAAATTTTTACAATGGATCTTTAGCATAGATCATAAGAGGATAGGCATAATGTATGCTATCGTAATGTTTTCATTTTTTGCGATAGCTGTTATTATAGCTTTATTAATGAGGTTGGAGCTATTTAGCCCAGGTCAACAAATAATGAGTCCAGAGAGGTATAATCAAGCTTTTACTCTTCATGGGGTAATTATGATATTTATATTTATCATTCCAGGAATTCCAGCAACTTTAGGAAATTTTATGTTGCCACTTCAAATTGGCGCGCGTGATGTTTCCTTTCCTAGACTAAATCTATTTTCATTTTGGATATATGTTCTTGGTGTTATTATAGCTGTCATTTCACTATTTCCAGGAAATGGTGTGGCTGATACTGGTTGGACATTTTACGCACCATACAGCACAAAAACAGGCACTAATGTCGTGATGGCACTAACTGCCGCATATTTATTGGGTTTGGCCTCTATACTTACTGGTTTAAATTTTATAGCAACTGTTCACAGACTAAGAGCACCTGGCATGGGATTTTTTAAAATGCCTCTTTTTGTTTGGGGACTTTATGCAACTTCGTGGATTCAACTTCTTGCAACTCCAATCGTAGGTATAACATTGATTTTGGTTATATTAGAGCGTGTCTTTGGAATAGGTATCTTCGACCCTGCAAAAGGTGGAGATCCAGTCTTATTAGAAAATCTATTTTGGATGTATTCACACCCTGCTGTTTATCTTATGATATTGCCAGCATTTGGTATAGCATCGGAGATTATACCAACATTTTGCAGAAAACCAGTTTTTGGGTATCGATCAATTGCTATTTCAAGCGCTATGATTGCTGGTATCGGCTACCTTGTATGGGGACACCACTTATTTACTTCTGGTCAATCTGATACAGTAGCATTAATATTTTCTTTCTTAACATTTTTAGTTGGTATTCCAACGGGTATCAAATTTTTTGACTGGATTGCTACAATGTACAAGGCGTCTATTGAGTTTAAAGCTCCAATGGTTTGGGCACTTGGAACATTTATCACATTTATAATCGGTGGTGTAACAGGGCTAATACTCGGAGCTGTTGGGATAGATATTTTCTTGCACGATACATACTTTGTTGTAGCACACTTTCATTATGCTATTTTAGGCGGTGTTGTATCATTTATGTTTGCAGGCATACACTACTGGTTCCCAAAAATTACAGGTAGAATGTATGATGATAAAAAAGCAAAAATTGGTGCTTACCTTTTCTTTATAGGGTTTAATGTGCTTTGGTTTCCAATGTTTATAGCTGGTAACCTTGGAATGCCTAGACGATATTTTGATTATTTGCCAGAATTTACTATATATCATAGAATTGCAACTGTTGGTTCATGGATTTTTGCAGCTAGCTTAATATATATATTTTATGTGCTTTACAAAGGTGCAAGATATGGGGAAAAAGCTGGTCCAAACCCTTGGAATGCAACTACTTTAGAGTGGCAAATTCCTTCTCCACCACAGGCAGAAAATTTTGGAGAACTTCCTTATATAGATTTTGATCCATATGAGTATAAAGACGGTGAACCAGTTCATCACATGGATTTATCAATTAAGGAGGAAAAACAACATGGCTAATGCAGCAGTTGAACCTGAAATTGTTTATGATAAAGAGGGTAATGCTCACGAAGTAGTTGATTTCAACAACGACTACGAGGGTGCAAAACTTGGTTTTTGGATATTTTTACTTACAGAAATAATGATTTTTTCAAGTCTCTTTTTGGTATATGGATTTTATTTTGACCAGAATTCAAGTGATTTTGTTCAGGCATCAGAACACATGAATAGGCTTTTAGGCGGAATTAATACATTTGTACTGCTTGTAAGTACACTTACTATGGGTCTATCAGTCATCAGTTTAAAAAACAATGATGTAAAAAAATCTACAAAATATATTTGGATTACCATTGTATTGGCGGCAATATTTTTAATCATAAAATACAATGAATGGATGATAGAAATAGGAGAAGGATTCTATCCAAGTTCTCCTTATTTGGATTCATTAGGAAATGGTGTAAAACTATTTTTTGGTCTCTATTTTACTCTTACGGGATTGCATGGTGTGCATATCATAGTGGGAATTGGTGTCATGCTATGGATTCTTAGTAAAATAAAAAAAGGTGAGATATCTTCTTCAAACTTTGTTGTCTTGGAAAATACAGCTTTATATTGGGATTTTGTTCATATTGTTTGGATTATTGTATTCCCTATATTTTATCTTATATATTAGGAGGAGATAGTTATGTCAAACACAAATGAAATTACACAAAAATTTAGTAGTTCTACCTATATCAAAGTATTTTTTATATTAACAATTCTTACTGGATTGACTATTTTACAGCCATTAATGATACATATGAACTATGCACCAACTCTTAAAATACAGATGTTAATTGCATTTACAAAAATTACTCTTGTTGTCATGTACTATATGCATATAAAAGGTGCATCTTCAATATACAAAAGAATGATTTTTGCCGCAATGCTCTTAGTTACTGTATTGGCTGCTTTCACAATGGGTGATACATATATAAGATTATTAATGCATAATGATTTTTTTAGTAATTAACAAGGGGGGAAAAGAATGTTAAACGGAATCGAAGGAGTATCTACAGCATCTGGCTCAGTAAACACAGCGATGTATGTTGTATATGGAATAAGTATTGGAGTTTTTGTCCTTGTTATTGGCATCATGTTTTATTTTGCATACAAGTATAGTAGCAAAAGGTATCCACGCAATAAAATAAAAAATATTGAGCACAATACACCACTTGAAATTGTTTGGACAGTTATTCCACTTTTTCTTGTTATGATTATGTTTTATTATGGTTTTTCAAGCTTAAAGGCATTAAGAACTATACCTAAGAACAATATGGAGATACAAGTAACTGGTCAAATGTGGTTTTGGAAGCATAAATACCCAAATGGGAAAGTAACAAAAGACTTATATGTTCCAGTGGGGAAAAATATAAAACTTGATTTAACAGCACCAAAAAATGATGTAATTCATAGTTATTATGTTCCTGCATTTAGATTTAAACAAGATGTTGTCCCTGGATATACTTATCATGCTTGGTTTAATGCAACTAAAAAAGGTGCTTATGATATAGAGTGTGCAGAATACTGTGGTCTAGGACATTCGAGTATGCTTGCAAAGGTTTATGTTTTAAGCCAAAAAGATTTTGATGAATGGTATAACAGCGATAGAAAAACACCATTTTCAAAAGAAAGTGCATCTGATGAAAATCCTGGTCTTGCGCTTATAAAATCAAATGGTTGCACAAGCTGTCATACACTTGATGGGTCACCCCTAGTAGGGCCAAGCTTTAAAGGTTTATGGGGAAGATCTGAAAAAGTTAAGATTGATGGAGTTTTAAAAGATGTAGTTGTCGATGAAAAATATCTGAAAGAGTCTATATTAAATCCAAATGCAGATATCGTTGAAGGCTTTAATGCTGGTATGATGAGCTCATATAAAGGCAAGCTAAGCGATAAAGATATAGGCAATATTATTGAATATTTTAAAAATCCAAATGCTAAAAAGAAAGAAGATGTAAAAGCTAAAGCAACTGAGATTTTAGAATCAAATGGTTGTCTAGGCTGTCATTCAACTGATGGCTCACCTTTGGTTGGACCTAGCTACAAAGGTATTTTTGGCAGAAAAGTAAAAGTAAAAATAGATGGTACTTTAAAAGAAGTTGTTTCAGATGCATCGTATTTAAGAGAATCAATTCTAGATCCAAATGCAAAAGTTGTGGACGGATTTAGTGCAGGAATGATGAGTTCTTACAAGGGCAAACTAAGCGATAAAGATATAGATATTTTGATTGCATATTTTAAAGGATTATGATGGAGTCAACGATAACTTTGAGTAGTCAAAGTTCTAAACTAAAAGATTATATATCTTTGACTAAAGCTATTCTTTCTCTTGCTGTTGGGGTACCTGGTGTGTTGGTATATCTATTGGTAGCAAAGAGTATAACAGCTGACTTATGGTTATCAATTCTAGCTATTTTTTTGCTAGCTCTTGGTGTTAGTGCACTAAATCAATTTCAAGAGCGTCGTTTTGACGCTCTTATGCCAAGAACCATGTCAAGACCATTAGTAACAGGCTTGATTGGAATAAAAGAGGCACTAGCGATAATCACTGCTCTTATCGGGGTATCTATGATTGTTGAATACAATGTTTTGGGCTTTTTTGGTGTGGTAATATTTGCTTGTGTTGTATTTTTATATAATGGTATTTATACACCCATGAAACGAGTAAGTGCTTATGCTGTTTTTCCTGGGGCTATACTAGGTGTCATTCCTCCGATGGTTTGTTGGATGGCAACAGGTCAAGATTTATTTCAACCTTCTTTTTTAGTCCTTGCATGGTTCTATTTTATATGGCAAATTCCACATTTTTGGCTTTTAGTGTTGATGTATCAAAAAGATTACAATAAAGCAAAATTTCCAAATATGGCAAATGTATTAGGAGCACAATCTCTTTCAAGAGTAACTTACATGTGGATATTGCTGACGATCATAAGTGCACTTCTAGTGGTTGTATTTTTTATACCAAAAAGTAGCTTTACGCTAGTATTTATAGGATTGCATTCAGTTTTTATGGCATACAAAGCATTGCCACTTTTAAAAAGTGATACTTGGCAAAGCAAAAAAACATGTAGAAAAATTTTTATGCAACTAAATCTATACTCATTGGCTGTGATAGTATTCTTGGTGATAGATAGATGGTTTGTGTGAGAATTTCTAAAATTCTCACAACATCTCTTTTAAGGCATCAAGTACAGGTTTAACACTATTGGAATGTGATATTCTCTTTGCAAGCTTTCCAGTCTTATCCATAATATATATAAAAGAAGTATGAGCAACAGAATAGTTGATTTTAGAGTCTTTTAAATATATCTTTTTATAATATGCACCATAATTTACACTAACTTTTTTTAAATATTTTGCATTTGAAGTAATTCCTAAAGCTGTTGGGTAAAAATAAGATGCATACTCTTTTAATCCCTTTACTTTATCTCTATCAGGGTCAACACTTATGAAAATCAGTTGAAATTTTTTAGCATCTTTAGTAGATAGTTTATGCAAAGCTTGAGAAATCATCGTCAATGTGGTTGGACAAATATCGGGGCAATCCATATAGCCAAAATACACTATAGGAAACTTACCTTTAAAATCGCTAAGAGACACTTTACCATCAAATGAATCCATGGTAAAAGCATATCTCTTTATGATTTGTTGATTTTGATAATAAGGTAAAACAATAAATAATCCTATAGCAAACAGTATTATAGGCACAAGAAATATCATTAAATATTTTTTCATTTTTTCTTCATCTCCATGTGAGTTATACCACCCATAACACTCTTAATGGGTACATTGTGAAACATTATCGCTTCGCCATCAGAAAAATCTAATTCCATATTTTTTATATTATAACCAGCTTTAAAAATTTTATTTAGTCCTATCATCATAACATGGTAGCCGCCTGGTTTTAACTCAATCATGCCATTTGCTGGAACTTTTATGTGCTTAACTTGCCTCATAACCATCATCCCATTGTTTATTTTATGTTCGTGCAATTCCAAGGTTTTTGCACCACTTGATTTTGCGCCAATTAAATATATATCTTTGTTGCTTTTATTCATG
>Ga0256829_1002882_pt1 | contig 12404 bp, 12 predicted proteins | sample 131447metaG_FD_185979 | JGI IMG/M metagenome (GOLD analysis project Ga0256829, IMG submission 185979) | Hydrothermal vent microbial communities from Lau Basin, Pacific Ocean - 131-447 | ecosystem: Environmental > Aquatic > Marine > Hydrothermal vents | place: Pacific Ocean: Lau Basin | collected... | reverse complement strand
GGATTTTAGCGTCATCTTTGTTATCTGAATTTATATTTGAATCATCATAATTTCCACTAAATTTCAAAGATTTTAGTTTTTGATAATCATCATTATATGGGAGTGGAATCCATAGTTTTGCAGGAAAACTCTTATCGTCATATTTAACATCAAAATCAGCGATAACCTTAAATCTTCTTGTATTTTCATTAGCAAAAATAGTGCCTGGAATTATAGAAATAGCACCCATTGTTAAAGCGCTTGCTTTTACAAAGTCTCTTCTTTTCATTTACATAGTCCTAAAAAGTGTATTTTGCATTTTTATTTGGGGTGACATTGGAGACTTACATGTGAGAAGTGTATCATCTATGTCTGCTCAAACCTTGAGCATGATGCAATTAGCACTATATTATCTAAATTATCATAAAAAAAGAATTATTTTTTAAGATTTTCTTTCAAAATTAACAAAAAATCATCTTTCGTCCAAGCTCCAGGGTACATGTGCATAAATTTTCCATCTGGATTTAGAGTAAAAAATGTTGGAGTCATATGCTTGTAACGCTTATTAAGTCCTAGAGGTAGTTTTGTTTTATCAATATCCACTTTTACATATATAAAATTCTTAGAAATTGCATTTTTAACAACAGGCAATGAAAACACTTCTTTATCCATCTTTTTACAATAATAACAAGTTTTTGACATAGCCTCAACTATGATAATTTTGTTTTTTTTCTTTGCTGTTTGTATTAATTCTTTAGTGCTCATGTGTTTCAGCATTGATTTTTCAACACTTACCACTCTTCTTTTTTTATACTCTACAAGAAAGTCCGCGATATTATCAATCTCTTTTTCACTAACAATACCTTTCATACTTTTTTTTGTAATAAAAAATTTTAAAAATTTATTCTCAATAATACTATCTTTTCTATTTGGCTTATAAAGATAATCTTTCATAAAATCCGCAACTTCTAATTTTTGCATTTCAGGGTCACTTGTATCGCCAATATGCTCTGGTCCTCTAATTAGAAAAAATGCTAGCATATTTACTGTTGGTGCACCTAAATTCAAAATTGTATTGTTGTTTTCATAAAAATTCTTTTTTAATATCTCACCAGAAATTCTTGGCAAGTGACAAGATGAACATTTTTGCTTAAAAATCTTTTTTCCACTCTTATAATCAGCATTTAGATTAGTGCCCAACACCAATAGAACCAATATAACTAGAGTTTTAAACATACGGTTCTCCTTAGTAAGGTGAGACATCAATCCAACCTTCAGCTACTCGCTCTATTGCCTCAGCTATGCCAATTTGGACATAACCAACGCCACTGATAAAATCTTTTTTCTTCCAACCCATGGTATCCATGGTATTTTTACATACTAAAAATTTTATATTATCATACACCATTAATGATTTGATTCGAGTAAGAATTTTTTTATTATAATCCTTCCTTACAGCTCTTGTGCCATTTGCATAAAAAATAACTTCAATGTTCAAAGCTTCATCAGGATAGCCTTTTAATACATTGTTCATGGCATTTAATATATGGTTTACCTTTTCAGTTTCACTGCTATTTACTCTTATAAGCCATTTTCTAGGGTTGTCAAAAGCTGGGGTTGGTTTAGCGAAATTTATCGCACCAAAAGCAAAAACACCCATTAGTAAAATCAGTAATATTTTTTTCATTTTTTCCTCTACTTCCACTCTAATTGATCAAGATAATGTCGCGCATTTCTTAGATATAATTCATTATAGTGTGGAATATTTTTAAATTTATCTGTATGGACATATTTGTCCATGTCAGCTGGGTCTATATCGTCATCATGAGCTTTTTGCATTTGTTTTTTCAGTATTTGCAAATACTCTAAAGTTGGCTCATATGATTTGCTATCAAATCTTTTTCCATGTCCGCCCATCACATATTTGACATGTTTTTTTTTGATGAAGTTCAAAGCTTTTATCCATCCATCCATATCACTGTCTGTTGCATAATTTACAAATCGTCCATTAAAAATTGTGTTTCCTGTAAATATAAAGCTATCATTTGGGCTAAAAATTATCAGATCAGCAGCACTCTGAGTACCCTTAGATGGTTTTATGACAAATATGTTCTTTTTGCTGCCTTTTATCTCTAGTTTTCCATCCACAAATAAATCAGGCATGACTGTTTTTGTATTTTTTGTCAAATTCTTTGGTAGCGTTATCATGGTTCTTTTATATGTATTGGGGTGAGTTTTTATAAGCTTTGGCAAGTTTGATGCACCTATTATTTTAACACCTTTTTCTTTAAAAAATGAGGCTCCCAAGAGTCTGTCGTCATGGTAGTTTGTTATAACCACAAATTTTATTTTCTTATTGGTAGATTTTTCTATAAACTCATTTAGCTCTTTTGCAAAATTATATGTTGCACTTGCATCCATAAGAACCAAAAAGTCTCCCATATCAACATAGCAGACATTTGAGACAAAGCCTTTATTTGATTTTAAAACGGGGTCATATGCTCCTATAAAGCAGCTTATGTCCTTTGTTATCTTAACTGGTTTAAAATCAAAAAAATTCGCAAATAAAAAAATTGGTAGGGAGAGAAATAGTATGAGTTTTTTCATGACGCCTCAATATATTTAGGCAAGACAATTATGCCTTGCCTAAATGGTTTAGTTTTTATAAAGTGATAATTCAATACCTGGATTGTTTTTAACACCTATGATATCAGGAGTCTCAAGCTTTAAGTTTTTAATATGCTTGTGATCACCAAGATATTTTTCTACTGTATCCCAAACTGGTTCACCAGGAGATTTACTACCAACTGTTGACCAACCAGCCATCTTATAGATTCTATTTGCTTCTATCTTCTCGCCTGAACTTAGTTGTAAGTTTGTGATTCTTTTACCTATGTCTTTTCTTGGGTCTATTGTGTATGAAAGACCACCTGTTCGCACCATGTCTCCACCTTGTTGTAAAAATGGATCTTTGTTAAACAAGTTATCAGCAACATCTTCCAAGATATTGTGTAAATCAGTGCCTTTTATATCTCTAAGATATGTCTCAGGATATGTGATAGCTGTCTGATTCATGACATCATCAAGAGTGATAGCTTCACCTGGAAGTATAGAAGTTCCCCATCTAAAGCCTGGACTAAGTGATACATCAGCTCCTTTTACTTCACGAAGAGCATCACAGATGATTTGATCAAATGTTCCATTGAAGTTACCTCTTCTATACAGAAGATTATCAGTTGTAGCTAGTGGTTTCATCAACTTATCCAAAAATGGAGCTCTTACATCATCTATGTGTTTTTTCATCACAGGATCTTCTGGAAGAAGTTCAGAGAATACCGGCATAAGAGTAAATCTAAAATCTCTTACCTTCTTATCTTTTATATCAAGATCGAGTACACTAATAAACTTACCATTTGAGCCTGAATTGACAACATGTGTAACACCACTTGAGTTTTTAACAGGTACTGCTACTGGAATGGCGTCATGTGTATGACCACCTAATATGAAATCAATACCGCTTACAACTGCTGCCATCTTTTTATCTACATCAAATCCGTTGTGAGACAGAAGCATAACAGCATCCGGTTTCTCTTTTGTTCGAATTTTATTAACAAGTTCCTGCATATCATCAGGTCTTATACCAAAAGTCCAATCAGGTATAAATCTTTGAGGATTTGCAATGGCTGTATAAGGGAATGCTTGCCCGATAACAGCCACCATATGATCACCCATCTTTTTCATAACATATGGTTTAAATGCTCTTCCAGTATCTTCATTATAAGCTTCGACTCCGTTCATAAGAGACTCATCTTTAACAAAAACATTTTGGGCAACAAAGTCTGATTTTAAATCTTTTATATTTGACAGTATCTCTTTTTCAGTATAAGTGAATTCCCAGTGTCCTGTACAAACATCAACTCCTAGAATATTGATGGCTTCCACCATATCCTTACCTCTAGTATAAAGAGCAGTCGCACTTCCTTGCCAAGTATCACCACCATCTAAAAATAGAGTCTTATCTTTTCCAAAATTGCCTCTTAAATGATCAGTCAATGTTTTTATATGCGCAAAACCACCAACTTTATGGAATCTTTTGGCATTCTCCACATAATTCATACAAGTCATAGAGAATCCAGCTCTGCTGTTTTCAGCTATACCATAGTGTTTCAAGAAATGGCTGCCAACAACATGAGGCGGTTTTCCATAGTTTGAATCAAAGCCTAGATTTACACTAGGCTCTCTAAAATGTACTGGCATCAATTGAGCATGGCAGTCAGTCATATGTAAAAATCTTGCATTACCAAAATTTTGTATCTTATAATAATCCTCTAGATTTTGCACATCAAAAAGCTTTTTGTGTGACTTTGCATATAGAGATGATGCCCCTAATACGGACATCATATATAAAAATTCTCTTCTGTTTAGTGAACTCATTATACCCCTCTTTACCTAGGAACTTGGGCACGCCAAGTCTTGTCATATTCTGCAGATTGCGCCATAGCAGTATCTGCTTCATATGCAGCTTTGTTTGCATAAGATATAGCTTCTTTTGCAGCTTTTTTGGCTTTTGTCACAAGAGATTTTGTGTGTTGCCAAGCGACACCTTCCTTGTGAGCTTGGTTATATTTCTTTTGTGCACTTTGTATCGCTCCATTTACACTTGGGCCTGTTCCAGCACAACCAGCAAGAAATGCAACCGTGATAGTGCTAATTAAAATTAATTTTTTCATGTTTTATCCTTATTTTCTTGTATCTGGGCCATAAAGTTTCATACCATTTGACATATAAGTCAAGAAATATGAAAGATCTCTTAGCGTTTTACTTTGAAGTTTTGGCTTCTCAGCACCAGTTCCTTTTACACAACCAGCTAGTCTAGCTTGAAGTGTTAAAAGTGTACCGCCACCCTTTACTCTATACACTGGCATTTCAGTTGTTTGACCAAGAGCTGGACTTAAAGATTCTGCACGAAGTCTTTTGCCAGAACTTACAACATGGCACTCATTACAACTAAGAGACAAGTAACCTCTTTGCTTATAAAATTCTTTTTTTCCATGCTCATAAGCTTGTGCTGCAGCCATACTTGGGATTGTAACATGAATTTTTTTACCTCTTGATTTCATTGCCATATATGCTATAACTTTAGCTATATTGCCTTTACCATATTTATAAGGTTTTTCTCCATTTTTAACTCTACAAGCATTAACTGCTTGACCAATTGTAACTACTTCATTTGTTTTTGTATCAAAATAAGGATAATCATTTCTTACACCCGTTTCTGGAAAACAACTAGAATAAGTTTTACCATTTGCGAATGGCTTGTTCCATAAAACTTCGCCATCATCAACTTCTAAAGAATATGCTGGAAATTCATTGAGTTCTTTAAATTGCTCTCTACTTGGTTTATACCATGCAAGTGAACCATCTTGAAAATCTTGAAAACTTAAAGGATATCTATATGTTTTCTTCATCTCATCTAGGTTTACATTTGGAAAATATTTTGCGTGGTTCTTAACTGGATTTTGAAATTTTTTCAAAAAATAGTTAACGAATGCTTTTCTATCTTTCTCTGCTTGAGCATTGTAGCTAGCCGCAAACAAAATTGAGCCACTTATCATAGATAGTATGGCAATTTTTATTAATTTCTTTAACATGTTATCTCCTTTTATTAATTGTTATTAAAGCTTTACTTTAATTTTATATCTTTTTTCTCGCCGGCACCAGTATTATCTTTCCACTCTACGGTGATAACATCACCTTTCTTTGCACCCTTAAAACCAAATCTAATATATGGATTTTTTGACACTGCTGAAGTTGGATACATGTCATAAACTAATCTTGATCCTAATTTTACAGTTAAGTGATTTATAAATTTTGGTTCACCTTTACCACCACCAAGTTTTCCAGATGCCATTGGATGTTTAACCAATAATTTTACATCTGCTACACCATTTCTAACTTTTGCTATTGCTTTTATTCCCATCATTATTTCCTTTTGTTATTTTCTTTCTCACTAAAAGCTAAGGCCACGCCTAAAGCTTTTTACTTAAATATTATATTTGTTTTATTAAGGTAGTATCAACCGCCACAACCGCCAACTGTTACTTTAACTTGCTTAACTGCTTCATGGAGTTTTCCATTTGCATCTTCAACTATCAATCTAACATTTGTTGTTTTTCTCATTTTTATTCTAGTTGAAAATTTTGCCATTGAGCCTTCTTGTAGTTCCCATGAAACTGCAAGTGGGCGTGGGTTGCCATCAATAAAGATAGTCATTGTTTTGGCATTTTCCAAACTTGTTGAAACTGTTACAGGAACAGCTGAACCATTTTCAGCGATATCTGGTAATTTTAATACTGCTTTATCGTCTTTTGATATAGCATTTGAACCATAAATATCTTTTATCGCTTCGTCAGATGATGTTTCCAAAAAAGCTTTTGGATGTTCTGACATAATACTTGCACTTCCTACTGTTTGTAAAGCTGTTACTGCTAATGTTGTAAAACCTAACCCTAAAAAATTTCTTCTTTTCATATTCTAAACTCCTTTTATTTTGCTTTTGTTGTTGCTTGCAAGTATGCTACAAGTGCATCTACTTGATGTTTGCTTATTTTATGACTTCTGCCTTGTGGTGGCATAATTGTATTTGGAACAGTTTTGTTTGGATCCCATATCTTATTAAATATATAATCTTTTGGATATGTGTCCAAATTTGAAAGTTTTGGACCAATATTACCAGCTTGTGGTATATTTGGATCATTTTGCACTGTGTGGCATGCTAAACAGTTGCCTAGTTTCTTAGTAACAAATACTTTTCGACCTTCTTTGACCAAATCTTGTTGACTTTGGGCATATGTTACACTTGCTCCCAACATACTTATAATAGCAACGGCTACTATCTTTTTTGTGTTTATCATCTTTTCTCCTTTTTGATTTAATTATATTTTATCAAAGCACGACTTTACAGTCGTATGCTTTTATCTTACTGCTATACATCCAGATTTATTTGCTTTTTTCCATCATGTACTTAACAGTGCTTTTAACATCTTTATCTTTAAGTGTTGTGTCTCCTCCTTTTGGTGGCATAGCATTAAAGCCATTGATTGCATGTTTAAATACATCTCCTAAACTCTCTTTTCTAACATGAGCCCAGTCAGCTTTATTTCCAAGCTTTGGAGCACCTGCCACACCAGAATTATGGCAACCTGCACAAGTATTGTCGTAGATTGTTTTACCTATTCCTCCACCTGTCTCTTCTTTCTTCTTTACTTTGTATGAATATCTTCCCTTGCCAAATGTTGGCACAACGACTGTTGCATCTGTTTTAATATGCATAACAACCATCTTAGAAGTATCTATACAGTTACTCATACATCTTGTGTTGTGAGTATCTGGCTTTCTTAAGTTATTATATTCAAAACCTTTTTCATTTGGTAAATGAACTGCTTTTATAAATTTTCTATCTATCACAGTGCTATCTTCTATGTCTTTTCCATTTACTCTAATCTCATTTAATTGCAATATATAGCCAAGTATTCCATAAACTTCACTATTGCTAAGTGATCTTGGAGCTGAAAGAGGCATAGCTGTATGAATATACCAAAAGAATGGTGCGATATATGGGGCATAGCTACCTAATGTTTTAAGTGGTTTTGGATCTCCACCACTTTCTGGATGCAGTTTTAAAGTCCCTATTCCACCAGCTAAAACAGGGAATCTGTCGACACCTTCACCAAAATCACCATGACATACAGCACATTTTGCACTAAATACCTGTGCTCCTTGTTGAACGCTCATTCTACCACTTGGCAAACCTTTTCCATCTGGTCTAACATCTGTATTCCAAGCTTTTAGAGTAGCTTTGGATGCTTTTTTACCAAATTTATAATTTTTACCACTTATTGGAGATTTATAAGTTTCGGTAACTTTGATATATGTTTTTCTAATTATTGCACCATCAACATTTGTTTTATTTCCATTTTTATCTTTTGCTACACTTGGATATGGATATTTATCTGGATTTGCTGGAGTATAACTCAACTTTTGAGCACTCAAATTTGAAACCAATGCAAACGAACTTAGTATTAGTATTATATTACGCATAGATGTGTACATCGTTTACCTCCCCATTGCTTTTTACTTCCCATGTTTGAATAGCATTTCTATGATACACTGATTCTTTTCCTCTAGCTGCAACTAATTGTTTTGCAGTCGGTTGAGTATATCCTGTATCGTCGGTTGAACGGCTTTGTAGCATCATCGGTTTACCATCCCATTCTATTCCAATTTCAAATCTTGTAACTGCTTTTGGAAGTATAAGACTTGTAAACTTAGCTTCTTTCCAACTCTTTCCTCCATCAGTTGAAACATCAACATGAGTGATAGTGCCTTTTCCAGACCACGCTATACCTTGTATTACAATAGGACCTTTTTTAAGACCTTTTAAATTTCTCTCAGGACAAGGTGAAGTTATAACGGAGTTAGCTTCCATGGCCCAATTATACATCTCGGCATGCCCGTCATATTCAAGCATCGTGTATTTTGTGCTCTCTTCTCTAACCATCCATGATTTTGTATCAAATTTCAATCTTTTTAACCATTTAATTTGTATAGCACCTTCCCAACCTGGAAGAAATAGCCTAACAGGATATCCTTGTTCAGGTCTTAGAGCTTCGCCATTCATAGCATACACAAGCATTGCGTCATCTAGAACTTTCTCTATAGGTACACTTCTTCCAACGCCAGCTGGGTCTGAACCCTCAGGGAACATCCACTTAGCACCTGGTTTTAAGCCTATGTCTTCTAGTATTACCTTCAAAGGAACTCCTGTCCACTCAGAACATGCAACCATACCATGAGTCGCTTGAAGTGAGTTTATACCAGGTCCTCTCCACTCCATACCATTGTTTGCTGCACACTCAAAAGAGTGAACAACACTGATGCTTGGATATCTTTTTAAATCTTCTAAAGTAAGAACAACTTCTCTATCTACAAGACCATGTATCAATAATCTCCATTCAAGTGGATTGATATCAACAACTCCACCATGACATCTTGTAAAATGTAAGCCATTTGGAACAATGATTCCTTTTAAATCTTGCCAAGGAGTAAAGCTTATAGAAGCTTTTTGATCTGCAGTCAACCATGGAACAAATCTTCTAACAACATTTGCTTCATACTTTGATGGCACCCCGTATGGATTTGAGTTATTATCTCTTCCCCATTTAAGTCCCCATTCTGGATTGTTTGGGGGTAAATTTTTAGGGTTTACATGCGGTGCTGCTTCTAGTTTTGTAGCGCCCACTCCGCCTAAAGCAGCTGCTGCTGTCACAGAAAATAAAAATCCTTTTCGCAAGAAATCTCTTCTACCTTCTCTAGGAACTTGGTCTAGCTCTTTTGCAACCTCTGTAATTAGTTCAGAAGTACTCGGAGAAGATTTATATCCGTCTAACTTAATTTCTTTCAATTATATCTCCTTTGCATTTTAATAATCAATCGTATATCGTTAAATCATCATAATTTTGTCATTTTTAAACTTAATACTAGATTATAATAAAAAATATTTTTACATTAGAAATTTTAATATAACTAGTTTAAATATTGTAGTTAAGGCTATAGCCTATGATTATAATGATTTATTTTAAAACTAAATTGTTACGATAAGTAGCACTAAAAATGGACCGATATTATTTTGATGTTTAATATTATCATATTTATTATAATATTATTTTATATATATCTACAAAAAACTTTTTTTTTCAAAGCACAATTGTGTCATATAATGGTTACTTTGGGATATGGTTATAAATTAAATAAATTAAATATTAAAGCTCAAATAAAGAACATAAGATAAGCTATAATTAAGTGATAAACCAAATTTTAGCTTTTACGCCTGCATTAGATTGAAGAGTTGGTGGAGTGTAGCGGGATCGAACCGCTGACCCCGACGCTGCCAGCGTCGTGCTCTCCCAGCTGAGCTAACACCCCATCAAGTGATATTTTCGTGATAATTATAGCATAATTTTTATTCAAAGGCTACCAATTCTCCTTTTTTTAATTTAAATATTTTTTCTTGAATTGACCTTATGTAAAACTGTTTTTCTCTATAACTTAAATTTTTATCTCTTTTTATGTTTTGAAGTTTTTCGCTATAAAATCTTATCAAAAATGTAATCATGGCTGAAATCAGATTTACCTCACCATAAATTTTTATGTCATCCCATAAGCCAATCCTAACTAATTTTGGATTTTCTAATTCATTATTTAAAAGAAGTTTAAACTCTTCATTATGACTTTTAAACATACTTGTATCTATATTGTCAAGTATCGTATCTATGAGTGTTGGGCTATGCAGTATAGTTTTGATGATAGTTAGTTCGAGTATATCTACAAAGGCTTCTTGAGTATTTCTCATCGTAGTGTTTCTTCTAGTTTTTACAAGGTTTTGTGGCAAGTTCAAGGCTCCGCTTAAAACTCCCTTATAGCTCTCTTGTAGTGTCTCTGGTAAACTTTGCAAATATGCTGTTCCCTCTTGCAAAGCTTTTTGTTTTTGCAAAGCATCGCTTAAATCATACTTTTTAACTATCCTCTCAATCGCAAACTCGACGAAGGGTTGAGTTTCGTTAAATAATTTATTTAGTTTTTCTATCTGTCCGTTTTTAACCATATCAGCTGGGTCCATTCCCTCACCAAATAAAATAACACCCCCTTTAAAAGAGTGTTTACTAAGAAGTATGGACGCCTTTAGGGCTGCTGCTATACCTGCATCATCTCCATCATAAGCAAGTACAACTTCTGGCTCCATTTTAGTGATAAGAGGCAGATGGTCATTTGTAAGTGCTGTCCCAAGCGTAGCGACTGCATTTGTAAAACCAGCTTGATGAAGCATTATTGTATCTAAGTAACCCTCTGTTATTATTATCTTTTTATTTTTAAATATCGAATCTTTTGCAAAATAGTATCCATAAAGAAGTTTAGATTTATTGAAATATCTTGTTTGAGGTGAGTTTATATACTTTGCTGGATGATTTGTGATGGTTCTTCCGCCAAAACCAACAAATTTGCCTGTTCTTGAACGAATTGGGAACATAATCCTCTCGTTAAATCTACAATATGCCCTATTGCCTTTTTCGCTAATATCCGCTACTCCAAAATCTTTTAACTCGCTCATAGAGTAGCCATAACCTCTTAAAAAATTCAAAGTTTCATCCGAGCTAGGAGCATATCCTAACTCAAATTTTTCTATGGTAGATTCACCTATGCCTCTTTGGAGCAAGTACTCTTTTGCACTTTTTTTATAATCTAGGTTTTTTCTAAAAAAAAGAGTTAAATTATCCATCAATTTTCTATCAACCTGAGCTTTATCATTATCTGTATAGCTAAGAGAAAAGTTATACATGGTAGCCAACTTTTCTATGGTTTCTGGATAATTTAGTTTTTCGTATTCCATCACAAATTTTATAGAATCTCCCCCTGCTCCACAACTAAAACAGTGATAGATTTGCTTGGATGGACTTATCACTAAACTTGGGTTTGAATCACTATGAAAAGGACATATAGCTTTAAAATTTGCACCATTTTTTTTAAGCTCAAGATAATTTCCCACAACATCAACGATATCCAATCTAGTTTTCAAATTCTCTATGGAGCTGTTCTCTATCATCCTATATCCCCTTTTGTTTGAGCAAAGCTCAATCAAAATTCCTCGCGACTAAAGCTACGCCTTATGGCGAGATTTTATCATTTGCAATTTTTGTATTATAACATTTAAAAACTAATTTGGTATAATGTTCTATTATTAATAAAAGGGTATAAATTTGAATAGTTTTTTTATCGAGTATAGAGACCCTATGTTTGGGATTATTATACTTTTTGCTGTGATTTTTGTCATCTCTTTTGCCAATTACTGGTGGGGAGTTTTTAAAAGTAAAGAAGAAAAAGATAGTATAGAAAAGTTTGTTAAAAAATTTGAAATAGTAAGTGATGAAAAAGAGTATAAAAAACTTCTACAAGATTACGAAATTCCTATAGAATCTCTTATTTTGCTAGCTGACGCTTATGGGAAGAGCGGTGATTACGAAAAATCTATAAATATATATCTGGTCTCTTTAAAAAGAGTAAAGGGCAAAGATAAGAAAAAATATATTCTCTCAGCTCTTGGAAAAACATATTTTATGGCTGGTTTTCTCTCAAGAAGTAGTGAAGTATTTTCAGAATCACTGAGACTTCATCCAAGAAATGAAGAGTCACTAAAGTATCTTACTGTAGTTTTTGAAAGATTAAAAGAGTACAAACAAGCCATAGAAGTTTTAGACTCTTTGGAAGAGTTAGGAGCAAAAACTTCTCAGCAAAAAAAATATATACAAACCTTAGAATTATATGAAGATGCAAAGATAAGCAATGCCCAAAAAATTAGAAAGTTAAAAAAG
>Ga0256829_1002881_pt1 | contig 12405 bp, 11 predicted proteins | sample 131447metaG_FD_185979 | JGI IMG/M metagenome (GOLD analysis project Ga0256829, IMG submission 185979) | Hydrothermal vent microbial communities from Lau Basin, Pacific Ocean - 131-447 | ecosystem: Environmental > Aquatic > Marine > Hydrothermal vents | place: Pacific Ocean: Lau Basin | collected... | reverse complement strand
GTTCAAGAAATTAACGATATTATTAACACGGCAGATATAGCGATGTATCAAGCGAAAGAAAAAGGTAAAAATAAATTTATATTTGCAAGTTAATAGTTAATAGAAAGTGATGTTATGTAAAACATTAACATCACTTTCATGAAACGAACTCTCTATAACTACTTAATTCTTTTAGATAATTCAGCTCTATATTTTTCTAAATCAAAATCAACAAGTGAAGAAGAACCACTTTCTATAGCAGCTACTGCAACAGCAGAAGATACTTCTACAACAAGTCTTTTATCAAATGGTTTAGGGATGATGTAGTCTTTACCAAAGGCGAGTGTTTTTCCAAAGATTTTATTAACATCATCTGGAACATCCTCTTTAGCCAAGTTAGCTAAAGCTTTAGCTGCTGCTACTTTCATCTCTATGTTTATTTTTTTAGCACGAACATCCATAGCACCTCTAAATATAAAAGGAAAACCTAGAACATTGTTTACTTGGTTGTCAAAGTCACTTCTTCCTGTTGCGATGATAGCATCAGGACGAGCCTTTATTGTATCTTCAGGAAATATCTCAGGCGTAGGATTTGCAAGTGTAAAGATGATAGGATTAGATGCCATAAGTGAAACATGTTCTACACTAAAAGAACCAGGTGTAGAAAGTCCAACTGCAACATCAGCATTCCTAAAAGCTTCTTCTTTGCTCATGGCTTCTGGGGTACTAAACTCACGCTTATACTCATTTAAGTCATCACGAGTATCATTTATAACACCCTTAGAGTCTATCATTAAGATGTTTTTAACACCAGTATGTCTGTAAAGTCTAGCACATGAGATAGCCGCCGCTCCAGCTCCAACAACAACTATCTTTATATCTTCAAGCTTTTTCTCTGTAATCTCACAAGCATTAATGATAGCAGCAGTTGATATGACAGCCGTTCCGTGTTGGTCATCATGCATTACTGGAATGTCCAACTCTTCTACGAGACGCTTCTCTATCTCAAAACACTCTGGTGCTTTAATGTCCTCAAGATTGATACCACCAAAAGTTGGTGAAATCAAGGCAACTGCTTTACAAAACTCATCAACATTCTCTGTATCTACTTCTATATCAAAGCAATCAAGTCCAGAAAAACTTTTAAAAAGTACACCTTTTCCTTCCATAACAGGTTTTGAAGCCATTGCACCGATATTACCAAGACCTAAAACAGCAGTACCGTTTGAGATAACAGCAACAAGATTTCCTTTTGATGTATATTTATAAGCATCTTCAGGATTTTTTTCAATCTCCAAACATGGAACAGCAACACCAGGTGTGTATGCTAAACCCAAATCTTTTTGCGTTGCAACTGGTTTTGTAACTTCAACTGAAATTTTTCCAGGTTGTGGAAGTTCATGATATTCTAACGCTTCTATATCTTCTTGTGACATTTTTGACATATTACATCCTTAATTATTTTTTATGATTGTACCTAAAAATTACTTTAAAGTATCTCTTTTTAAGTTGATGTTTTGTTGATAAACAGGACAGTGTTTCCTTTTGTGTTATAGTACATTCCCATAGAGTTCCTACGAGAAACAAAGACCCCACGACCATTAAAAGTTTTTGAATTTCTGAAAATATCACTCAATATGTGAGTATTAAAACCATCTCCTTCATCAACAACTTTTGTTACAACAGAAGTAGATTTCTCATTTTGAAGTTTTTCTATTGTTACGGTTATTTTTTTAGAACAGTTCTGCTCTTTTTCGCTTAGTGTTTGAAAATATATATCATCCTCTATGAGTTTATGTTTTATATTTGCATTTATGCCAAGATTTCCATGCTCATAAGCATTCATAAATAGCTCACTAAAGACTATGGGTGCTGCAGATTTTACTTCTTGATTTGTGCAAAAGTTGTGTATAAGTTCAGTGTACCACTCATTTGCTCTATCAACCTCTTCTAAAGATGTTTCAAAAGTTTTACTAGCGATATGAGTGCTTTTATCAAACTTTAACTTAGTGATAAATGCAAGTGTTAAGTCATCTTCTTGAGTTGTTATTTTTGAAAAAATATTACCTACAAGTTCTTTGCGAGTAAACGAAAACCTAAAATCTTCTTCTATAAAATCAGCATAAGTTTTATTTTTATAAATGGTGCTATTTTCAACAATCCCATCACTGTAAAAAAGAAACTTATCTATATCACTAATATCGTAACTAGAAACTTTAAAATCATCGTAATATTTACTCATAGGAGGGTTATTTGACTTTAAGCGAATAACTTCACCCTTAGAGTTTTGCATAAGTGATACAGGCATAGCAAATTTAGCATAGTCTATGGTTAGATTTTCATCATCTATAATGATATAGTCCATTGATAGAGCTTCTTCTTCTAATAATATTTTCTGTATGTAGTGAAGTGTCTCAAATACTAAAAGATACAGATCAAAATGGTCATGCTCTATCATTTTGTCTATGATATGATTTGTAAAGGATGCCATTGTCATAGCAGTTAATGATGCTGAGAGACCTTTGCCCATGCCATCTATGATAAAGTAAAAGGTTCTATACTCATCTATTTTTCTTGCTGTATAGGCATCACCACTCATAATATCTAAAGGTCTGTACAAAAAATCTATAAGAGAAATAGACTCTTTGGAAATAGATGTCATTTGATAGTAAAAATCATTTCTTAGTATAAGAAGCTCTTTTTCTAAACCTAATTTTTCTTGATATTTACTATACTCCTGCTTTGTTTCTAGTTCCCGTATCCTTTTTTTTAATGGCATTAAATTTTAAACTTACTTAGTTCATCTTGAAGTTTTTTAGAATCATCAAAGAGTGCAGTTACCGCATCTTCTACATCTGTTCTAAGATCTGAATTTTGGGATGATATTTTTATCATCTCATCCATAACATTTATCAGTGATTTTGTTTTGGTAGCAATGTAAGTGCTTTGATGCATTACCGTTGTTGATTTGTTTTGTGTGATTAGTATATTCTCTTTTGTTTTGTTAGAAGAGTCAATCATCTCTTGTGCTGAGCTTGAAATATCATTCATATTCTTTGATGATTTTATAGTTTCTTCTGATATTTCTCCAACATTTTGCGTGATTAGATTTACATTAGCACTTATCTCACCAAGACTCTTTTGTGTTCTCTCTGCAAGTTTACGAACTTCATCTGCAACAACAGCAAAACCTCGTCCATGTTCACCAGCTCTTGCTGCTTCTATGGCTGCGTTTAGAGCAAGTAGATTTGTTTGGTCTGCTATGTCTGAGATGATTGCTAAAACATCTTTGATATTTTTAGCCTGTTCTGTTAGCTCTGAGACTTTTTGAACAAGTTCTTGTTGCTCATCATTTCCCCTATCAATAGATAAAACAACATCATCAAGGTTGGAGATAAACTCATCTAAAAAGGTAGAAGTTGTTACTAAATCTTCTGTAACACTAATGCTAGACTCTTCAACTTCATCAAGTTTCGCTCCTATTTCAGATACTAGAGTGTTTACGGAGACAATTTTTTCTTCTTCTGCATTAGAATTTTTATTGAGTGTATCTACGATATTAGTTAATTTTTTCCCCTCATTTGCTGAAGTGATTGCTACATCTTGTGCGCTATAGACACTTTTCTTAAAGGCTATTATCATAGTATGAAGTGCTTTTGATATTTGAGAAATTTCATCTGTTCCCTCAACCTCTACATTACAAGTCAAATCAAGACTGTTTGATACACATTGTATCTTTTCTAAACTGCTAGTTACACTTTTATTCACGCCTCTACTGATGATAAGAATGATGATAAAAATCATAATAGAGAAAGAGATATAACTTATAAGTGTAATCAGAGTAGTTCTTTTAGAGTCGGAGGCTACTCTTTCTAAAAGTAAATTGTTTTGCACGGCCAATTCATCATCAACTTTTTTAAGTAGGTTTATTTTTTTTGTTATGGTTTTAAACCATAAAACACTATCTATTCCAAAGCCACCAACCTGTGCTTTTGCTTTTGCAACTGCTCTCATCTTATCAACTTCGGCTACAATAGGAGAGTCCATTGTTTTTTTGTACAGTGCTTTAGAATCTTCTGTCGCCATACTTAAAAACGAGTCCATGTAAGCATTTTGTTCAGCAAGTAGTGTTATAAACTTTGCAAACATTCCCTCTCCAAACTTATCAGCTGCAAAAGTACCACTTAAAACAGCTCTCTCTATCCCAGCTCTCTCTTTTGATTTTAAAAAGTTAGTATAAGCATCTAGCGATTTTACAAGTTCAGGGTTATTAGCTAGTTTTGCTGTTAGGGCTACAATGTTTAAAATCTTTTTATTCATAGCTGTATAATATTTTACTTCATCTTTAACACTTATCTGTAAGTTATCAACTCTATTACGAATGGTATTTATCTTACTCATATCTAAACTAAAAGAGGAGATTTCATTTTGTAACTCTTTAGAAAAATCTTTTAAGTTAAGTTGTGAGATATAAGAGCTTAGTTTTTTGTTTCTGTTGTCTGTTAATTCCCTCTGTTTTGGTAAAATCTCGACAAATTTTGTTCCCTTAGAACCTAGAAAACCAGCACTTGCTCCACGCTCTTTTTGTGTCTCATGGATAAGAAGACTAAGCTTTTGAGATAAAATATTTAAATCTTTCACCTGTTTTATAACAGCCCTTTGAGATAAGCCACTGTTTATTGTAAGTGCTATTATGGTCAGTGAAAATGATAATACTATGGCAGTTATAAGATTGAGTTTAGTTTTAATGTTCATAATTTATGCCTTTTTTATATGAAATAATTTATCAAGACTTAAATCTTCTAAAAGTTCTATAAGTTTAGAATTTCCGATATTCATGTTAATGTTTATCTTATCTTTTAAAATCAGTTTGTTAAAATAACCTATGGTAGTTGAAGTCATTGACAGTGAGTCCATAATATTGATTGTGATAGATTTTTCTTTAGCTACTAGAGTGTCAATACTTGTTTTTATATTTTGAAAATCACTTATACTTTTTATATTTCCATTGATATTTACTTTGTTTAGTTTTGTAGAAATTTCCATCGAAAACCCTTGTAATAATTAGATTAAGCTTATCATATCATTTTTTAACATAAAAAACTATATATTTGTAAGATTTATTAACCACTCTTTCATCTTTTTTTCATAACCAATATCTTTAAGCTCTACAAATTTGATAGGTTTTGATAAGTATGTTTGCTTAATATAACCACCAAAATCATGAGGATAGAGATAGTTTTTGTTTTGTTGTTTGATATTTTCTGGTATCTCTAATGCTTTTTCATTTTTTACATACTCTAAGGCTGTGTTTATGGCTAAATAAGCTGAGTTTGACTTTGGAGAAGCACATAGATATATTACGGCTTGTGCTAAGATAATTCTCGCTTCAGGATAGCCAATCTTACTAACACTTGTTAGTGTTGAAGTTGTAAGTGTTAGAGCTTGAGGGTTGGCATTGCCCACATCTTCACTAGCTAATATAACAAGTCTTCTAGCGATAAAGTCAGCACTCTCTCCTCCCTCTATCAAACGAGCAAGATAGTAAATAGCAGCATCTCCATCACTTCCACGGATGGACTTTATAAGTGCAGAAGTCAAATCATAATGCACACCAGCCTCACTACTTCCAGCTTGAAGTGCATTTGGACGAAGTGATTTTAGTGTCTCTATCGTGATAGTCGTATCTATATTTGAAGTAAACTCTAAAAGCTTTAACATGGCTCTTGCATCTCCCCCAGAACTTCTTACTAGATACTCTTGTGTCTGTTCATCTATAGCTAGATTTTCTCTGTTTATGGCTTTATTTAGAAGAGTTTGCAGGGCTTCATTTGAGATATGTTTAAGCTCAAAAAGCATAGAACGAGAACGGATAGCTGAGGTTAAGGAAAAAAATGGGTTTTCTGTAGAAGCCCCGATAACAAGAACAGTGTTGTTCTCCATGACAGGAAGTAAAACTTCTTGTTGATTTTTGGCTAGACGGTGAACTTCATCTATAAATATCAGAGGTTTTTGTAAAGCATTTTTATACTGTTCAAAGATTTTACGCAGTTGCTCAATCTTTAATGAAGTTGCGTTGAACTCATAAAATGGTAAGTCCATACTCTTAGCGATAATACGAGCGATGGAAGTTTTTCCACAACCAGCAGGGCCGTAAAAAAAACTATGTCCCAAAGCAAACTTTTCGCATAACAAACGCAAAGGAGAGTTAGCTGAGGTTAAATGCTCTTGTCCTACTAAATCATCAAAGTTTGTCGGTCTAAGTATTTGCGTAAAGTCAGACAATTATTTTTTGCCTTTAGCCTTGTTCCCAGCTTTTTCACGAGCTAATTTTTCATCTGCTTTCATAAATGTAAAAAGTGCTGAGTATTCACTTCTAGTTAAAAAACGACTCTTTCCTGTTGGTAAGTTATTTAGTTCTACCTCTGCAAAACTGATGCGTTTAAGGTCTGCAACATCAGTACCAAAGTGAGCAAAAAATCTTCTTATTTCTCTGTTTTGACCCTCAGCAATCGCAATTTTTAAGATGGAATAATTGTGTTCGTTTTTTTGGATTTTATAGCCTAAAAAAGGTGCAAAAGTCATACTCGTTACTTTTGAGTATTCATGTCCACCAGCAGTTGCATCGGCGAGTTCAAGACCATTCATCATGGCATCTTCTATCTCTTTAGTTACTTCACCTTTTATCTTTACCTTATAAATTCTTTCTAATCCTGAGTTCATAAGTGCTGATGCTACTTTAGAGGCATCTGTCAAAAGTAAAACACCCTCTGTTGTATAGTCAAGTCGTCCGATAGGGATAAAATGTTTGTATTTTTTTTCTAAACCATCATAGATTGTTTTGCGTCCACGAGGGTCGCTTTTTGTAACTAACTCACCTTTTGGTTTGTTATAAACTATAACAGTGTATTTATCTCTAGGTGTGATTTGTTTACCACTCACATAGACTATTGCATCTTTTTCATCTACTTGTGTAGCTGGGTTTTCCTGTATCTCTCCATCAACTCTAACATATCCATCTTGGATAGCCTTGTCAGCTTCTCGTCTTGAGTAGCTTGAGTGATGTGCTATAAATTTGTTTAGTCTCATTATGCAATACCTTTTTCTATAAGCGTATGTATATGTAGTACGCCTTTAATATTTTTATTTTTGTCTGTAATTACAAGAAGTTGTATCTTTTTTTCTTCTATGAGAACTAAAGCATCAGAGGCTAACATATCTTCATTATCTAATGTCATAGGGCTCATAGTTGCATATTTTAAAAGGTTGTCATCAAGTGAGAACTCTTTTTTAAGTAAGGCACGACGAATATCTCCATCACTAACAAGAGCTACAAGTCTGTTATCTTTGTCCGTAACTAAAACTGTACCTAAACGACCTTCGCTTATTTTTATGATTGCATCTTTTACTTTTGTATCTTCACTAACTATAGGAAGATTTTCTGTTTGCATGAGGTTTGATACTTTGATAAAAAGCTGTTTTCCTAAAGCTCCACCAGGGTGAAAAGATGCAAAGTCACTTTTTTTAAAATCTCTAGCTCTCATAAGACAAACTGCTAAAGCATCACCTAAGGCGAGTGTTAGTGTTGTTGAGCTTGTTGGAGCTATATCTAGTGGACATGCCTCTTTTTCAACCTCTACTTTTATCACCATATCGCTATATTTTCCAAGTGTAGAGTTTATGTCTTTTGTCATACCGATAAGAGGTACTTCAAAGCGTTTTACATGAGGAAGTATAGCCCCAAGTTCTTCACTCTCACCTGAGTAACTAATGGCAATAACTACATCACCTTTGCCTACCATTCCCAAATCACCATGAAGTGCTTCTGTTGGGTGAAGAAAAAAACTCGGAGTACCAGTTGAAGCAAAAGTAGCAGCCATTTTAGCCCCTATAAGTCCACTTTTGCCAACACCAGTAACAACAAGTTTTCCTTTGCATTTAAGTATAACATCAACAGCTTTTTCAAAAACATCATCTATGCTTTTAGCAGCATGATAAAGAGTATCTGCTTCAATATTTAAAGTTTCTTGTGCAATTTTTTTGTAATTCATAGGGGAATTATACTATAATATTTGAAAAAGGAATTTTTATGCAAAAATTATTTGATGAAATTGGTTCTTTAGATAAACGATGTTATGATAAATTTTCTTTAAGCGAAGATGTTTTGATGGAACATGCAGCAGAGGGCATGGCTGAGTTTATCAGAGATAGATTTGCTAAAAATTCAAAAATTTTGATAGTTTGTGGTAGTGGCAACAACGGTGGAGACGGCATAGCTCTTTCGCGTTTACTTGCTTATGATTATGATGTAAAACTTTTTTATGCCAAGGATTCAACATCACCAATGGCTAAACTACAACATAAACGAGCATATGCAGTAGGGGTGAGAACAACTTTTGAACTCAATGATTGTGATGTCGTTGTTGATGCTGTTTTAGGAACTGGTTTTAGTGGAGTTTTTAGTAGTGAGGTCGATGCAGTAATTAGAACTATAAATAAGTTAGATGCATATAAAATAGCTTGTGATATTCCCTCTGGTCTTCAAAGGGATGGACAGTGTGATAGAGGAACTTTTGTAGCTAATGCAACTTTAACGATGGGTGCTTTGAAAAAATCAATGTTTAGTGATAATGCAAAAGATTTTTTAGGTGAGATTAAAGTTTTAAATCTTGGTGTTGCAAGAGAGATATATGAGGGTAAAACAAACTGGAATTTACTTGATTTAGAGGATTTGGAATTACCACATAGAGATAAAAAAGACTCCCACAAAGGAGTTTATGGGCATCTTGCATTAGCTTGTGGAGAGAAATCAGGTGCGAGTATTATGAGTGGACTCTCAGCTCTGCGTTTTGGAAGTGGGATTGTTACCTTGGTGGGTTACGAAAATTTGCAAACCTTAAATATTCCACACTCTTTGATGTACACTCATACTTTGCCAAAAAATACAACTGCTTTGGCATGTGGCATGGGCTTGGGTATTGAGTTTAGCGATAAAGAGTTTAGTGATTTTTTAGACAATAAACTGCCTTTGATTGTAGATGCTGATATATTTCATAGCCTCAAGATTGTTGATATTTTACAAAGAGATAAACTTGTTATAACACCACATCCAAAAGAGTTTGTATCACTTTTAAGATTGACTGATATTGCCAAGATAAGCATAAGTGAACTTCAAAAAAATCGTTTTAAATATAGCGAGTTGTTTTGTGAAAAATATCCTAATGTCGTCCTGCTTTTAAAAGGAGCAAATGTTATTATAGGTAAAAAAGATAAGTTTTATGTAAATCCACATGGAAATGCTTCTCTTGCAAAAGGTGGTAGTGGAGATGTTTTAAGTGGACTTGTTGGAGCGCTTTTGGCTCAAGGTTACAGTGCCTTAAATGCAGCTATTCATGCCTCATTGACACATACAAAACTTGCACAAGATTACAAAGGTGCTGATTTTTCTCTTACACCTGAAGATTTGATTGCAGGTATTGGCAATTTGTAAGATTGCTTATGTTATAAAGTCATACTTAATAAAATATAGGATTTTACTTGGATAATATACTAAAAATCGGAAAATATTCTCTTGGCTCTCGTCTAATCGTTGGAAGTGGAAAATATGACTCTTTTGAGATGACAAAAGATGCGACTCTTGCTTCAGGAAGTGAACTTATAACTGTTGCTGTTCGTCGTTTAAATATAACAGACCCAGACAAAGAGAACTTAAGAGATACTTTTGCTGGAACAAATGTTAAATTTTTACCAAATAGTGCAGGGTGTGTTACTGCTGAGGAAGCTATAACTACTTTTAGACTTACTCGTGAAGCGACAGGTATTGACTTGATTAAGTTAGAAGTTATCGGTGATACTCAAAAGACTCTTTATCCTGATGTTTTGGAAACTATAAAAGCGTGTAAGGTTTTAGCTGATGATGGTTTTACTATCATGGCATATACTTCTGATGACCCTATTATGGCAAAGAGACTTGAGGATGCTGGTGCTCATGCTATTATGCCTCTTGCTGCTCCTATTGGAAGTGGTTTAGGTATCCAAAACCCTTACAATGTTGTTTTTGTAAAAGAAGCAGTAAACTTACCAATCATAGTTGATGCAGGGATAGGATGTGCAAGTGATGCAGCGTATGCTATGGAACTTGGTGCAGATGGTGTTTTAACTAACACGGCTATAGCACAAGCACAAAACCCCATGATAATGGCAGAAGCTATGAAGAACGCTGTAAAAGCTGGAAGAATGTCCTACTTAGCTGGAAGAATACCTAAAAAGCCTTATGCTACTGCTAGTTCACCTGTAAATGGGATGATTCAGTTTTAGATTTCTATTTTACTCGAAAGATGGGTCATAAGTAAAAGTTGTCCCATTCCTTCAAAAAACTTCTCAACTCCCATCTCTTTTACATCTGTTGATTTTTGCAATGCACTTAAAAAAACTAATTGTGACTCTTTTGATGCTCTCATGTAAGTATCTATAATATATTCAAAACTTAAAGAGTGTTTTTGACCATTAACATCATAATCTATAGTGGATAAAATATCTATATTTTCACCTAAAAGAAGAGTTTTGCATTTATCTGATATTTGAGACATTAAATTACCCCTATAAGAGATAGTATGACAACAAACATTGCTACTGGGGTTATGTACCTAAGACTAAAGTACCAAATATCAAATGCCCATTTTAATTGTGGTTTCATGATGGATTCTACTTTTGATTTGTCCATTACAAAACCTACAAAAATAGCCATAGCAAGTCCACCAAGAGGAAGCATGATAGCTGCAGTTACATAATCAACCCAGTCAAAGAAGCTTTTCCCTCCCCAAGTAAGAAACTCTTTGTAACCATCTACATTTGACAAAATGGCAAATATACCAAAGAACCAAAAGAAAAGACCCATCGAGATAGAAGCTTTTAAACGAGACCATCCAAATCTATCTATAAAATACTGAACCATTGGCTCAACTAAAGAAACGGAGGAGGTAAGACCTGCAAATGCAAGGGCAATAAAGAATAAAACCGCGAAGATATTACCAAGAACACCCATCTCATAAAACGCAGCAGGTAAAGAGATAAAAACAAGACCAGGACCTTTTGCTGGACCTGAACCATACTGATAAAGAAAAGTAAAAAGCATAAGACCAGCAACGATAGCAATTGTAGTATCTAAAAATACAACCCAAAATGCATTTTTAACGAGGTTAGAGCCTTTTTCCATAGATGCAGAATATGTCATGATAGCACCCATACCAAGACTAAGGGTAAAAAATGCATGACCAACTGCAATGACAAAAGCATTTGAGTTTATCTTAGACCAGTCAGGATAAAACATAAATTCTACAGCTTGATGGAAGGTATCTAAAGTAGTCGCGTAGATAAACATACCACCAAGGATAACCATAAGTGCTGGCATGAGTATGAAGTTCATTTTTTCAATACCACCTTTGATACCTTTTGTGAGTACATAAGTAATCCATATAAAGGCAGTAGTGTGGTAAAAGAGTTGCGTTTTGAACCCACTGTGGAGCATAGCATTAAAAGTTGTTTCTGCTTCTTTTACTGATGAGGGAAGATATGTTATGGAGGTTATGATGTAGTTAAATATCCATCCAATAACAACAGAATAAAAAATCATGATAAAAAGTCCAGCTAAACTTTGAAATCCTGCAAATTTCCATCTATTTTTATGTGTTGGAGCTAGTTCTTCAAAAGATGTAACTGTGTCTTTTCGTCCAAGATAACCGATTAGCATCTCTGCAATCATAATCGAAAAACCTATAAGAAGCACTGTTAAAAGATAAACTAAAACAAAAGCTCCTCCACCATATTCACCAGCAATATAAGGAAATTTCCAAATATTCCCAAGACCAACAGCTGAACCTGCTGCCGCTAAAATAAACCCCATCCTACTAAATCTAGCTATTTTCATCTGCTTTTTTTCCTTTTTGTTAAAGCAATTATACATAAAAAGAGAGGTATATAAAAGAATTTCACTTATACTATTGACTTTTTGTAACAAATTAACTATAATTCCGGCTCATTAATCAGCACTTGTGTTTGGTTACTGTGTAGGTCGGGGTGTAGCTCAGTATGGTTAGAGTACCTGGTTTGGGACCAGGGGGCCGAAGGTTCGAGTCCTTTCACCCCGACCACTTTAAAATTAATAAGATTTATATTTTAGACTTAAGCATGGTGGGATTAGCTCAGCTGGTTAGAGCACTGGTTTGTGGTGCCGGGGGTCGCGGGTTCGAATCCCGTATCCCACCCCATAATTACAAAATATAAAACTTAATAACAATAACAACTAATAAAGTAGTAGCGTTCGTGGCTCAACTGGATAGAGTTTCGGATTTCGGCTCCGAGGGTTATAGGTTCGAATCCTATCGGGCGTACCACCTTTAGATATGCCTCCTTAGCTCAGCTGGATAG
>Ga0256829_1002880_pt1 | contig 12407 bp, 10 predicted proteins | sample 131447metaG_FD_185979 | JGI IMG/M metagenome (GOLD analysis project Ga0256829, IMG submission 185979) | Hydrothermal vent microbial communities from Lau Basin, Pacific Ocean - 131-447 | ecosystem: Environmental > Aquatic > Marine > Hydrothermal vents | place: Pacific Ocean: Lau Basin | collected... | reverse complement strand
TTGTTGTTCGTAGCGAAGCGCAGAACGAATCAAAAAGCAGGTGGCACACGTAGTGTGCTCAGCGCGACCGTTGTTCGTTCCCGCGTAGCGGGGACGAACAACTATTTATTAGTAGACATTATATCATCTTTGGATATGATTTTCAATATTAAAATACCTGTTTCTTTGTATCATTTTTATAGTATTTTTATAAGTTTTACTTAGATTTCTCTACATGTTGCTTGAAATCTAATGTTTTTACTTCTATAATTATGGATAAAAGGTACATTTTGGGGTATTAATGTTTGGATATGTGTACTAAAAGGATAAAATGTCTATTTTAATATTATAAGTATCATCTCAGTTTTCTAGCTCTTTGAAACTTTTCAACAATCTCTCTTTTGTCTCTTTTTCACTTAGTTCGATACCAAGCTCTTCTAAGGAGTATCCGCTGTATTTTCTTTTGTCTTTTCTCAGGGGGATTGAGCCGTGTTGGAGTATCAGGTTTTTTGTTCTTTTTTGGGCGTTTCCTCCTATTTTTTTGCCCTCTATTATGATGTCATATGGTTCAAAACCCTCTTGACAAAATGGGCTCTTAGATAAAGAGTCGGACAATATATCTTTTGCCCATGCGGACTTGAAACCCAAATCTTTATAAAAATTTAGTATAAATTGGCACAAAAATTCGTAGCTCTCTTTTACGCCTCTTCGTCCTAGCTGACTTATAGGCAAAACTATGGAGTACGAGACATCGAAACCGTGTAGCAAAAGACCGCCACCTGTCATGCGTTTGGCATAGTTTGTGCCAAATCTCTCAATATTTTGTATCTCTTCAAGCTTTTGAAATCTTCCTATCGTAAAAGAGTTATCTTCCCAGCTATAGAGTCGAAACAGAGGTGTGCCGTCGAAGTTTTCTAGCAAAGACTTATCGAAGTCCATATTGGCTTTTGCGCTCATTTTTGGACTATCGATAAATCTCCACTCTTTTGTGGCTAGTCTTGTTGCCATCTTATATTCAAACTTCTTGCAGCTTTTGTCTCATCTGCTCTGCTTATAGGCAGGGTTTTTGGAAACTCTTTGAATGCCTCTGGATTTGTTTTGGCTAGCTCTACTGCATCTATAACTTTTTGGCAAAAATAGTCCATAGTGTCTATATTTTCAGTCTCAGTAGGCTCAATCATGATGGCTTCATGCACTATCAACGGAAAGTAGATAGTTGGCGCGTGAAGACCAAAATCCAATAGATATTTGGCGATGTCAAGTGTACTTACATGGTGTTTTTTATATAGCGATTCAGCACTCAAAACGCACTCGTGCATGCAGTATGTATCATAAGGTACATCTAGATGCTCTTTTAGTTTTGAGAGTATATAGTTGGCATTTAGTACCGCTTTTTTGCTGACATTTATCATGCCCTCTCGACCAAGAGTTTGCATATAAACCAAAGCTCTTAACATTACAAGATAGTTACCGAAGAATGGTGAAATTCTACCTATCGATTCAGAACTTTTGTCTTTTAGAAAATAGCCTTTAACCTCTTCATATCCAACTCTGAGTTGTGGTAAAAATTCTACCAAATGCTCTCTGACACCAACAGGACCAGCTCCAGGACCTCCGCCACCATGAGGCGTAGCAAATGTTTTATGTAAGTTTAGATGAACTACATCAAATCCTATGTCTCCTGGACGAATAAGACCTAAAATCGCATTTAGATTTGCTCCGTCATAGTACATCAAAGCATCGTGTTTGTGAGCGATATCGCAAATCTCTTTTATACCCGGATTAAAGAGTCCCACAGTGTTTGGTACAGTCATCATCACCGCTGCCACCTCATCGCTTATCACCTCTTTAAAAGCCTCTACATCCATAGCACCATTTTTATCTGATTTGACCGTGATAACTTCAAAATCAACCATAGCAGCAGTCGCTGGATTTGTTCCGTGTGATGAGTCTGGAACGATAACATACCTCTTTTTGTTTCCTCTTTTTTTGTGATAAGCACCTATTAGCATGATGCCTGTCATCTCTCCATGTGCTCCCGCTTCTGGTGTGAGAGTAAAAGCATCCATGCCTGTTATCTCTTTTAAATCGTTTTCTAAAATCTTCAAGCTCTCAAGCGCGCCTTGCATGAACTCTGGTTTGTCATTTGTGATGTGATGAGGGTGAAGATTTGCGAAACCATCAAGTGCTCCTATTCTCTCTTCTACTTTTGGATTGTACTTCATCGTACAGCTTCCAAGTGGATAAAAATTTGAATCGATAGAGAAGTTCTTTTTTGAAAGATTTGTAAAGTGTCTAACTACATCAAATTCACTAAGCTCGGGCAGTTTTGCTTTTTCGCTTCTTAAAAGCTCTCTGTTTAGAGCGGAAGCATCGCCAACTTGCTGTTTTGGAAGATTTATTCCAGCTCTGCCAAGATGTGATTTTTCAAATATAGTAGCACTCATAATATATCCTTTACACTAGCGACAAAGCTGTCCATCTGCGTTTTGCTTCTCTTCTCAGTGACACTTACAAGCACCCTGTTTTCAAAGTTTTTATATAGGTTGTCTAGTTTTAGTCCAGCAAAAAATCCCTTTTGACTCATCTTGTCCAAAAATTCATCGCATCCAATAGGTAGCTCCACTACAAATTCATTGAAAATTGGGCTTTGGTTGAAGATTTTTATATTTGGAAGTTTTTCAAGTTCACTCTTTAGATAGTTTGCATTGTTGTAGTTTTGAAGTGCGAGTTTCTCAAATCCATCTTTTCCCAAAAGAGACATAAATATAGTAGCTCTCAAAGTCATAAGATTTTGGTTGCTGCATATATTTGAAGTTGCCTTTTGTCGCCTTATGTGTTGCTCTCTTGCTTGAAGAGTCAAGACAAATGCTTGATTATCATTTCTGTCATTTGTAAGCCCCACGATTCTACCTGGGAGATTTCTTACATACTTTTGTTTAGTGGCTAGTATCCCAAAGCTAGGGCCTCCAAAGCCAAGATAGTTACCAAGGCTCTGTCCATCACCACAATATATATCTGCATCTAGTTCACCAGGAGTTTTAAGCATGCCAAGTGCTATAGGGTAAGCACTCATAATCGCTAAAGCTTTTACCACATGTAGTGACTCGATGATCTTGGTATAGTCTTCTATGGAGCCAAAAAAGTTTGGATTTTGGAAGATATATCCTGCAACACTATCATCTATCAAGGAGACTAACTCTTCTAGATTTACTTTATCACTTTTCGTCTTCATGACTACCAGCTCTATGTCATGGTAAGCTAAATATGTTTTTACGATTTGTATATATATCGGATTTACGCCGCCATCTATGATGATTTTATTGCGTTTTGTAACCCTTATAGCCATCAAAGCGGCTTCAGCCATAGCAGTACCGCCATCGTACATAGAGGCATTTGTCACCTCTAATCCTGTCAGCTCGCAAACCAAACTTTGGTATTCGTATAGAGCTTGAAGAGTACCTTGTGAAGCCTCTGCTTGATATGGGGTATAGGCTGTGTAAAATTCACTTCGACCCGATAATGCATCTATGGCTGAGGGGATGATATGGTCATAATACCCACCACCCAAAAAACAAACTTTTGAAGTGTCATTATCGCTAGCCATCTTTTTAAAGTTTTCAAAGACTTCAAACTCACTAAGACCCTCATCTAAATCAAAACTCTTAACTCTTAACTCTTGCGGAACTGCGTCAAAAAGTTCACTCTCGTCTTCTATACCAATCTGTGCATACATGCGTTGCACATCATCTTTTGTGTGTGGAGTATATGGCATAGAGACTTCTATAAAGATGCGATAAAAGTGTTGTAGGCTGCTTCATCTAAAAGTGTATCAAACTCACCTGCATCGCTCACTTTTATCTTTAAAATCCAAGTAGCACTTGCATCTTCGTTTAGGGATTCTGGTGCAGTCTCTAACTCTTCATTTATCTCAACAACTTCTCCGCTAAGAGGTGCATATATATCACTAGCAGCTTTGACAGACTCTATAAAAGCTATGCTTTCGTCCTTATTTGCACTCTGTCCGATTTCTGGAAGCTCAACAAATGTGATATCTCCTAGCTCTTTTATCGCATACTCTGATAAACCTACAGTTGCTATATCGCCATCTAACTCTGCCCACTCATGTTCGTTTGTATATTTTTTCATTTTATTTCTCCTCTGCCCATAAAGAGCATTTTTTATGTTTTATCCACCCCATAAAACTTTATGGGCAGATTCCTCTCACTAAAGCTTCGCCTTTGGCGAGAAGAATCTTTATCTTACTTTAAAAATGGAAGTTTGGCTCTATATATCGGCATACTTCCTCTCTCGCTCTTTATCTCTAGGTTTGCCTCTTTATCATATAGATTCATATCCACAAATCCTAGCCCTATTCCACTTCCAACAGATGGAGAGTAGGTTCCACTTGTTACGACACCTATCTTTTCTCCATTTTGGTATATCTCAAAACCGTCTCTTGGTGATCTTTTTGAGTTTGTAGTAAAAGCTATGATTTTTTTGGAGACTCCTTGCTCTTTTTGTTTCAAAAGTGCCTCTTTGCCTGTGAAATCATGGCTATCGTATTGGACGAACATATCTATGCCAGCTTCAGCAGGAGTGGTCTCTTCATTTAATTCGTGTCCGTAAAGACTATACCCTTTCTCGAGCCTCAAAACATCTCTTGCTCCAAGTCCTGCTGGAGTTGCTCCTAGCTCTATCAGTTTATCCCAAAGTTTTGGTGCTGTATCGTTACTTACATACAGCTCATACCCAAGCTCTCCTGTGTAGCCTGTTCTGCTTATGATTGCAGGTGCATTTAGCAGTCCGCTCTGCTTGAATCCAAAGAACTTTAGCTCTCCTAAATCAAACAAAGCTAGCTTTTGTAGCAACTCTTTTGACTTTGGTCCCTGTATATCTATCTTTGAAACCTCATTTGAACGGTTTTCAAACTTTCCACTTTTTATGTGAGACTTAATCTGCTCAAAATCAACATCGATTCTAGCTGCATTTACAACAAACATAAGGCGTGCATCATCAAGCTTATAGACTATAAGATCATCTATAACACCGCCCTTCTCATTTAGCAAAAAACCATATTTACACTTGCCAATCGGAAGCTTTACAAAATCAGTAGTGCAAGCATTGTTGATACCGCTATTTGCGATATCACCTTCATAAAAAAACTCTCCCATATGCGAGATATCAAACAGAGCTGCTTCGTTTCTGCAAGCATAGTGCTCCTTGATAACTCCTGTGTAAGAAACAGGCATCTCCCAACCACAAAAACCAACATTTCTGGCATTTAACTCTTTATGTTTGTCGAACAGTGCTGTTCTTTTTAACTCTTCCATTTGGTTACTCCATCAGTTAATTTTTTGGGAGATGAGACCCTCCCTTTTTTTGGTTTGTCTACTTATCGCTATCAATCTGAAAATCCCAGAAGAACTCTATCCATTGCGTAGCTTCTCTAGCTTTAAAATCTGGCCTAAGAAGAGCTTTTTCTTTATAAAAAACTGATGCAACTTTTAACTCCACATTAGGATACTTGTGAGATATAACCTTTTTAATCTCAATCATAGTTTCACCACTATCTATAATGTCATCTACCAAAACAACCTTTTTTGCCTCAGATAAGTCTGGCATATTGAAAATATCAATAGTATCTAACTTTCTCGTCTCTTCATAATGAATTGAGTTAATTGAGTACAAATCTCTCATATCCAAGGCTTCGGCTAAAAAATGTCCTAGCGTCATACCACCTCTCGCGATTGCAAGTATGACATCGGGTTTATATGGCTTTATCTCGTGAGCCAAAAGATTAACATCAACTCTAAACTCTTCATAGCTGTAAAATTTCAAGTCTTTCCCTTAGTGCACTATAAATACTATCAAACTGATAGCACCCAATGCAATCACACCTATATTTATATCATCAAACTCTTTTTTTAGTAATTTTATCAAAAGATAAGCCAAGAAACCAAATGCTAAGCCGTTTGTGATAGAGTAAGTAAGTGGCATCATGATTACGATCAAAAATGTAGCAACTCCGATAGCAGGGTCTTTGAAGTTTATATTTGAAAGTTCAGTAAACATTAACACCCCAACCATCACCAATACTGGATAAATCGCATTTTCAGGAATCGCTGAAAAAAGAGGCATCATAAACAGAGTAAGAATAAAAAACAGACCAGTAAATACCGCTGTGAGTCCAGTTCGTCCACCCTCTTCAACACCACTTGCACTCTCTATAAAGCTTGTTGTTGTTGAAAGACCCAAAAGTGAGCCACCAACTGTTGCAGCTGCATCAACTTCTAATGTTTTTTGAAGCTCTTTGCTGTCATCTTTAAAAAGACCTGCACGGAAACCTACACCTGCTAGTGTTCCTAAGGAGTCAAACATATCTGTTATCAAAAATGTGATGATTACAGGCAGTAGTGAAAGTTTGAGCGCACTTGTTACATCTAAGTGCATAGCTATCGGAGAGATTGAAGCAGGAAGAGATAAAAACTCTGTCGGATACGGAGCAATTCCTGAAACCCAAGCCACAATAGAAGTAAAAAGAATCGCCAATATAAAAGCACCTTTTACTCTCCAAGCATAAAAAGCAAATACAAAAATCAAGCCCAATACGCCTATAAGCAGATTGATATCTTTAAAATTTCCAAGTCCAACAAGTACAGCATCATTATTTACAACGATACCCATCTGTTTTAACCCGATAAAAGCGATAAATGCACCGATACCAGCACTAATGGCACGACGAAGATCATAAGGAACACTTTGCATCACCCAGACTCTAAATTTTGTAAATGATAAAACCAGGAACATTATACCAGATATGAATACGATACCCAAAGCACTTTGCCAAGGAATTTTCATACCCAAAACCAAACCAAATGTAAAGTATGCGTTTAAACCCATACCAACACTCATGGCGATTGGGGTATTTGCCCAAAGACCATTTAGTACTGTTGAAAAAATTGTTATCAAAGCAGTTGCTGTGATAAGTGCCCCCATGGGCATTCCCGTTTTGCTCATAATTATAGCATTTACTGGAACTATATACATCATCGTCAAAAATGTTGTAAAACCTGCTGTAAATTCTGTCTTCACGGATGTTCCGTGTTCTTCAAGTTTAAAAAAACCCAATTTTGCTCCTTTAGTATGTTTCTATTTTGTTATATAAGCTATCTCTTTGAACTGGTACAAAACCGCTTGTTTGAATCAAATCCAAAAATGTTTGTAGTTGTAACCCTCCACTGCTTTTAGCTCCTGCGGCTGATTGGATCGACTCTTTTTCTATCGTACCATCCAAATCATCTGCTCCAAACTCTTGTGCTATCAATGCCAGATTTATAGTACTTGTTGCCCAATACGCCTTGATATGGGGGATATTATCCAAAAGTAGTCTGCTTATGGCATAAGTCTTGAGTATCTCAATAGAGCTTAAAAATTTTTCTACTTTTAGGTAATTGTTTGATCTTTGATAGACAAGTGGTATGAAAGCGTTAAATCCTCCGCTTCTGTCTTGCTGTTCTCTTAGTCTTAATATATGATCCACTCTGTGCTCTCTTGATTCTACATGTCCAAAGAGCATGGTGGCATTTGATTTTTTGCCTTTTTTATGCCAGATATCGTGTATCTCCATCCATTTTTTGGAACTCACTTTGCCTTTACAGATATACTCTCTGATTTTTTCATCAAATATCTCAGCTCCGCCTCCTGGCATAGAGTCAACTCCATTTTCTATCATCAAATCTATTATCTGTTCACTCGTCATATCATAAGTGGTAGCCAAAAAATTTATCTCAGCAGCCGTCAGAGCCTTCACATGCAGAGTTGGAAATCTCTCTTTTATCTTCCTAAATATCCCCATATACCACTCAAGTCCAGCATCTTTATTGTGTGCTGAAACCATATGAACTTCTGTTATATGGTGTTTTACAGATTCATCAAGGGTGTTTAGAATCTCTTCATGACTCATGGTGTATGGATTTGGATTTTTTCTATTCGCGCTAAAAGCACAAAATTTGCAGATATCTTTGCAGATATTGGTAGGGTTTATGTGTCTATTTATATTAAAAAAGGCTTTATCTTCATATAAAGCCCTTCTTTTTTCATTTGCATATTTACCTAAAGTAAAAAGATCAAGCTCCCAAAGCGCTACACCATCTTGATAGTTTAGCCTTTCGCCACTTTCTAATTTTTCTATTATATTCATCTACTACTTTCAGGAGTAAGTTTTAAAGAGATATTTTATCCAATCAAATATTATATACTGCTAAAAATTTATAGATAATTCTCTGGTGGATAATTTTCCTCTACAAAATCTATATCTTTATCACCTCTTCCACTTAGATTGACCAGTATAGACTCATATGGTTTCTCTTTTGCCAATTTCATCGCATATGCCACAGCATGAGCACTCTCTAAAGCTGGTATGATTCCCTCATACTTACACAAATCGTAAAATGCCTGTATAGTCTCATCATCATTTACTGCCACAGCACGAGTTCTTTGTCGCTCCTTATTTAAATATGCCTGTTCAGGTCCAACTGATGGATAGTCAAGTCCACTTGCCACTGAGTGCACAGGTGCAGGAGTCCCATCTTCATTTTGAAGCATGATGGAGTTAAAACCATGCAAAACTCCCTCTTTTCCATAAGTTAGGCTCGCTGCATGTTCGCCTAGTTTTGTCCCTTTTCCAAGTGGTTCAACTGCATAGATTTCACAAGGGTCTTCTATAAAAGCAGAAAAAAGTCCCATGGCATTACTTCCACCACCTACGCAAGCCACTAGATTATCTGGCTGGTTTCCTGTCATCTCAAAAAACTGCTCTTTTGCCTCGATGCCAACTACACTTTGGAAGTCTCTTACCATCTTTGGAAATGGATGAGGTCCTACAACTGAGCCTATGGCATACAGCGCGGTAACTGGGTCTTTCATATAGGCTTCAAAAGCACTATCAACTGCCTCTTTTAAAGTTTTGCCACCAAAACTAACTGGCACTACTTTTGCTCCTAGCATCTTCATTCTTATGACATTTGGATGTTCTTTTTCTATATCTACTTCACCCATATGTATCTCGCACTCAAGTCCAAAATATGCAGCTGCTGTTGCTAGGGCGACACCGTGTTGACCAGCTCCTGTTTCTGCTATTAATTTCTTTTTGCCAAGATATTTTGCTAAAAGTGCTTCACCCATGCAGTGATTTAGCTTGTGAGCACCTGTGTGGTTTAAATCTTCTCTTTTTAGGTAAATTCTTCCGCCGCCAACATACTCAGTGAGTCTTTTAGCATAGTAAACAGGAGTCGGTCTTCCTTGATAATGTTTTCTTATGTCTCTTAACTCTACTATAAAATTATGAGAATTTCCGATAGTAAGATAGGCTTTTTCTATCTCTTTAAACTGCTCAGTCAACTCAGGAGGCAAAAATGCTCCACCAAACTTCCCAAAATACCCTTCATGATTTGGAAACGATTGCAAATAAGGCTTGTTGTTCATTACTCTATCCTTAAAAAATTTTTCCAATTATACAATAATTTATAGATAAAATACCTTTTTTATAGTATTATATATGTATGAATTTAGAACAGAAGATAGAAGAGCTACTATATAAAAAAGCTGATGACTTCAAGATATCAAAAATCATAAAAGAGCACATAGGCAGTTATCTAGGCTCGCTAGATGATATCTTTGTGCAAAATCAGGGCAAAGACTTTTTGGTAAAGCACACAAAAGAGATAGATAATTTTATGCAAATCATATATAGATATGCCTTGCGAAAGTATTTCGGAAACTATATGCCTTTTAAAAATGCTATACCTATCACACTTGTTGGCATGGGAAGTTACGGCAGAGAAGAGCTTTGTGTCTACTCTGATGTGGACTTGATGATAGTTTATAAAGATATCAAAGGCTACAACATAGAGCCTATCATCGAAGATATCCTGATGCTCTGCTGGGATGCAGGGATAAAACTAGGACACAGAACTCATAGGGTAGATGAACTTTTTGATGCGAGTAATGAGGATTTGAGTATCAAAACTGCGATGCTAGAGTCTAGATTTTTATGTGGTTCAAAACTTTTATGGATAGAGACTCAAAGTGAAATTGAAAAAATCAGAAACTATCACAAAAAAGAGACTATCGAGGCGATACTTGAAATATACAGCCAAAGAATAACTAAAAATTCCATAAAGATGGAACCAAATATCAAAGAGAGTGAAGGTGGACTCAGGGATGCAAACACACTCTTTTGGCTTTGCAAAATCATATATGGTATAGAAAAATTAAAAGATTTGTCAGATTTTGTACTAGAAGAGAGGGAGTATAGAGAGTTTAGAAGTGCTTTAGAGTTTTTATATAGAATTCGCTCTGCCACACACTTAAGCGCAAAAAAGAAACAAGATGTTTTAAATTTAGAGTTTATTCCTGATGTCACAAAAAAGCTTGGCTTCAAAGACAAAGTTTTAAAAAGTGCTCAAATGCAACTATCTCATAAAACTCTGCAGGCGATGAATACACTAAATATCACAAGCCGAATTTTTATCAAAAAAGTCACTGCTCCAATCTTGTCAAGTAGAAAAAATTTTACACTCTTAAAAAATAGTAGAGTAAGCTCACAAATATTTTTATGCAAAAATATACTCTACTCTACTTTTAAAAATAGACCTATCAGCCTAGATGGAGTCCTTCAACAGATAGATAGACTCTATAGTGATGGTATAAAATTTGATATAAGCTATGTAAATTTTATAAGAAAGTGCACCTTTAAAACGCATAACGATATAAAAACATATAAATTGTTCAAGAAACTTCTATATAAAAACTACATATATGAAATCTTTAGGGCTTTAGATAAAGCTTCTCTTTTGCAACAACTTGCCAAGCCATTTAAGGGTGTCAAGTTTTTAGCTCAGTTTGATGGATACCACCAATATCCTGTCGATAAACACACCATCAGATGTATCTGGCACCTTGAAAATATAAAAGATGATTTTATACTCTCTTTATTTGAAAACCTCTCAGATGAGTACAAAGCTCTGCTGAGACTTGTTATCTTCTTTCATGACATAGGAAAAGGCAGAAGAGGAAACCATAGTGACTTAGGAGCTAAGATATTTAGGGTATATGCCCAAAAACTGGAATTTTCAAAGCAAGCTATCTTGGATGGCACAACACTTATAAAACTGCATACTTTGATGAACAATACCGCAAGCAGAGAAGATATATATCATGAAAAAGTCGTCCTCTCATTTGTCTCAAAATTGAAAAACATTGATACACTCAAGATGCTATATATCCTTACTTATGCTGATGTAAATGGGGTTGGCAGAGATGTCTATTCAAATTTTAATGCAAATTTGCTAAAAGAGCTATACAAGAGGTCTCTAAAAGTTTTTGAAAAACCTGAACTTATAGATGAAGTTACGAGCAGATTAAGAAGAGAAAAAATTCTAAAAAAGAGTAAAGAGTTTCAAGAATTTTCACCAATTCTCAAGAGAAAGATACTAAATATAAGCTCCAATTTTTTCTTTTTGAAACATAAATCTGAACAAATCATAAAAATAGCAAAACTGGCATTTGAAACAAAAACATTTATATATAAAATAGAGACAAAACCATACCTTGTCATAGAAGTCATAAAAAACGATGACTTTAATATCGGGTATTTGCTTGGAAAGTTAGGGTTTATAAACTTGGTAAACATGGAAATCTACAAACTGTTTGATGAAAAAAAATACTTCAAACTTGAATTTGATGAAGATGTATATAGCGATGATGTTGGGCGCATAGAGGAGTTGATAGAGAGTTCATTTGATATGAGCAAAAAGACAAAAATGCACAAGCCAATTATCCTACAAAACGAGATAGAGCTTGACTGTGAACACTCCATGACTTATGCACAGATGCGTATCAACACAAAAGACCAAAAGGGGCTGATGGCATATGTCATGAATCTATTTGATGAAGAGGGGATAGACATCGTTATGGCAAAAATTCAAACTGTAAAAAGAAAAACGCGAAACCTTATATTAATAGAAAAAACACTATACTTATGCGAAAATAGAGATAAAATACTTGAGGGTTTAATATGTGTGGAATAGTTGGATATATCGGAGAAAGAGAGAAGAGAGAATTTTTACTTGATGGTTTAAAAGAGCTTGAGTATAGAGGCTACGACAGTGCTGGAATCGCAGTGTTACATCAAGGTGAGATAAACTACTTCAAGGCTAGTGGAAAGCTTGATAACCTTATAGAAAAGACCAAAGATTTTCGCTCTAATGGGTTTGGTTTGGGTATTGCTCATACTAGATGGGCGACACACGGAAAGCCAACAGAGATAAACGCACACCCTCACTGGGGAGAGTTTTCGTTTGTCATTCACAATGGAATTATCGAAAATTATATGGATATAAAAAAAGAGCTCCAAAGTGATGGCG
>Ga0256829_1002879_pt1 | contig 12408 bp, 9 predicted proteins | sample 131447metaG_FD_185979 | JGI IMG/M metagenome (GOLD analysis project Ga0256829, IMG submission 185979) | Hydrothermal vent microbial communities from Lau Basin, Pacific Ocean - 131-447 | ecosystem: Environmental > Aquatic > Marine > Hydrothermal vents | place: Pacific Ocean: Lau Basin | collected... | reverse complement strand
CGAAGGTATACTTGCAGGAGTGGCTTTTGCTCAGAAGGTATTTGAATTTGTAGATCCCGGTCTTGAGGTCGACATTAGAATCACAGATGGTAGCCCAGTAAAATACGGAGATGAAGCCTTTTATGTCAGTGGAAATTCACAGTCTATACTAAAGGCTGAACGCTTGGTCTTAAATGCCATGCAGCGCATGAGCGCTATTGCGACTAAGACCAGCAAATATGTAAAACTATTAGAAGGTACAGGCACCAAAATTCTCGATACGCGTAAGACCACGCCCGGTATACGTGCACTGGAAAAATGGGCGGTTAAGATCGGCGGCGGTGAGAATCACCGATTCGCTCTCTATGATATGATCATGCTCAAAGACAACCACATTGACTTTTGCGGTGGGATTACAAAAGCCATACAAGTAACTCGGGAGTATCTTAAGGACAATCGACTGGATCTGAAGATCATTGTAGAGGCTCGATCTTTAGAAGAGATAGAAGAGATTTTAGAGAACCAGGGTGTATATCGCATCCTTATAGATAATTTCAACTACGAGGATACTCGAAAGGCGGTTGCTCTAATTGGAGATAAATGCCTAACTGAATCCTCGGGAGGCATCACTTTAGAAACGGTGCGAGCCTATGCAGAATGCGGAGTAGATTATATTTCTAGTGGAGCTTTGACCCATTCGGTACACAATATGGATCTCAGCCTAAAAGCTTTATGAGTTTAGTACAACGCTTGCGAAACACTCCTGTGGTCAGTGCGGCTATCCGTCTCTGCGATAAGATCTTACTGCCGGGTTTTGAAGGTTTGTCGTTGTATGATTTATTAAAGACTTATGCCGTTGGCATAGTCAAAGGGACCTTTTCCAGTAGGGCAGGAGCCATAGCCTTTAGCTTTTTTATGGCGATCTTTCCCTTTCTGCTCTTTGTACTGAACCTTATTCCTTATGTTCCCATAGAGAACTTTCAACAGCGTTTCTTGGATTTTATCGGCGGATTGATGCCAGCCCAGACCTTTGATTTCTTTTTCCCCGTCATAGAAGATATTGCAGCCAACCCAAGAGGAGGATTGTTGTCCTTTGTTTTTGTGCTCACGCTGTTGGTTATGGCCAATGGTGTCAATTCTATATTTAGCGGTTTTGAGTACTCTTTTCACGTTACAATTAACCGTAATTTTTTGCGCCAGTATTGGGTTGCCTTGGTGGTTTCTGTGTTTTTGGCATTGTTGTTGCTTTTTAGCGTAGTGATAGCGGTGTACAGTGAATATTTGATCAGTGTACTCAAGCAAGAACAATACATCTCTGACGAGGTGTTTTGGATAACAACGGTACGTTATGTGGTCTTTGTGCTTTTGGTTTATATGGTAGTAGCAATACTGTATTATTTTGGAGTGAAGGACGGGAGACAATCGCGCTTCTTTTCCATAGGCGCTTTGGTAACTACCTTATTGTTTATGCTAACCACCTATCTCTTTGGAGTTTATATTAATAATTTCTCCAATTACAACGAGCTTTACGGGTCCATAGGGGCTCTTTTGATAATGATGCTGTATATTTGGTTAAATTCTAACTTACTTTTACTGGGCTTTGAACTCAATGCGAGTTTAAGAGCTTTGAAAAACAAACACTAATAATTACTTAAATACTTTATTGACTTATGAAACGAGTTTTAATACTTATGATCGCTCTACTTTCTATGAACGTTGGGTTTGCGCAGAATGGAGGAATGACAGAAATAGGAGATGTTATGCTACCTAATACCATGAAAGTTGGTGGTTCTGATTTGGTGCTTAATGGCGGCGGAATCCGTAAAAAAGCATTCGTTTTGGAACTGTATTCGGGCGGACTATACTTGGAATCCAAGTCTAAAGATGCACAGGGCATCATCGATGCAGATAAGAACATGGCCATGAAACTAGTGATCACCTCTAGTTTTGTATCTAGCGACGCTATGAAAGAGGCTGTAAATGACGGATTTGATGCGTCTATGCGCGGAGACACTTCTTCTTTAGATAGCGAGATCCAGAAATTCATTGGCTTTTTTAGCGAAGAGATCGTAGAAGAAGACGTTTTTGATATCACTTACCAAACCGGACGTGGCGTGGTGTGTTACAAGAACGGAAAAGAATTGGGAGTTATTCCTGGTATGGCGTTTAAGAAAGCCTTATTCGGAATTTGGCTAGGAAAAGTTCCTGCCGATAAAAAACTTAAAAAAGGAATGTTGGGCAACTAATTGTGCTCTTAGAATTACGTAATTTTAGGCTGTCGTTTTATTCGACAGCCTTTTTTATTTCTTGTACTTTATTGATGTCATACTGCCCATTCCCATTAAGCAGGCGTTCACTTATTCGGTAAACGCTCACGAGGCTCATTTTCTCAAGCCAGGACATCGGGTAGCGGTTCCCTTTGGGAAATCAAAGATCTACACGGCTATTGTTTATAAAGTACATCAAACACCCCCGCAGACCTACGAGACCAAAGAGATCGATCAGATCCTAGACGAATATCCTCTGGTCACCCAAACCCAACTAAAGCATTGGCAGTGGATAGCGGATTACTATCTCTGCAGTATAGGAGAGGTGATGCGGGCTGCGCTACCGGGAGCATTTCTGCTAGAAAGCGAAACCATTATTCGTTTGCAGACCGAGCGTCCGGCGAGTGAGGCTGCCTTGTCTGAACAAGAAGAAATGATCTTGGAAGCCTTAGAGAACCGGCAGCAGTTGCACCTTAATGATGTGCGCAGCATATTAGACAGAAAGCAAGTTCTAGGAGTGATTCAAGCCTTATTGGAAAAGAATAGGATAGCACTGGTAGAAACCCTTTACGAGCAGTATATCCCAAAAATGGTGAGTTATCTGCAATTGGCTCCGCAGTATAAGGAGGAATCTGCCTTGACGGCACTTTTAGACGAAATGCAACGCGCGCCCAAACAGCGGGAAGTGCTGATGCAACTATTTATGTTGTCTGCGCGGCAATCTGGAGCGGTAAAGCGCCCTGAGCTTTTAGCCGAAGTAGCAGGAGCTGCTGCGCCACTGCGCAGCTTGATCGACAAAGGGATCGTACTGGAAGAGAAACGACAAACCGATAGAAAAGCCCAGTGGGAAAGGGACACAGCTGATTCTAAAGGCCTTTCAGAAGCGCAAGAGCGGGCTTACGTGCAGATAAGACAACAGTTCACCGAAAAGTCTGTTTGTCTATTTCACGGTGTTACTTCAAGTGGTAAGACCGAGGTATACGTAAAACTTATAGAAGAGCAGTTAGCGCAAGGAAAGCAAGTATTGTATATGCTTCCGGAAATTGCCCTCACAACCCAGCTCATAAGTCGTTTACAAGAATATTTTGGCGATCGCGTCGGGGTTTATCACTCCCGTTATAGTGTACATGAAAGGGTAGAGGTCTGGAACCAATTGTTACGCCAAGATCAGCGTGCGCAATTGGTTGTTGGAGCTCGTTCTACCGTTTTCTTACCCTTTCAAGATCTGGGCTTGGTCATTGTAGACGAGGAGCACGAGCACTCCTTTAAACAATACAATCCTGCACCGCGCTATCACGGCCGCGACGCTGCAGTGGTGCTTGCTTCTTTGTGTAAGGCAAAGGTACTTTTGGGTTCTGCTACACCAGCGTTAGAAACCTATCAGAACGCTGTTTCGGGTAAATACGGTTTGGTAAGTCTTAAGGAACGCTACGGGAAGGTACTATTGCCAGATACTCAGTTGGTCGATCTGCGTGATAAGAATCGTAAAAAGCGAATGCAAGGCCATTTTTCTGATAGCTTACTAGAAGCTATACGGGAAACCTTGGCCGAGAAAAAACAAGTGATCTTATTCAAGAACAGGCGCGGATTTGCTCCTATTATGGAATGTATGACTTGTGGAAGCGCTCCGCAGTGCCCCAATTGCGATGTCAGCCTTACCTTTCACAAGGCCAAAGGGCAGTTGCGCTGTCATTACTGCGGATACGCGAGCCCCCTGACCAAACAGTGCGGTGCTTGTGGCAGTATGACCTTAGACCCTAAAGGCTTTGGGACAGAACAGATCCAAACAGAATTACAAGAACTTTTGCCAGAAGCGCGTATAGCTCGAATGGATCAAGATACTACGCGTGGTAAACATGCACATGCCAAACTTATTCATGGTTTTGAACAGGGAGAGATAGATATCTTAGTTGGAACCCAAATGCTGGCCAAAGGTTTAGACTTTAGAGCAGTTGGTTTGGTAGGAGTGATGCAGGCAGATTCCTTGCTCAATTTCCCGGACTTTAGAGCCCACGAACGCAGTTTTCAGCTGCTCAGCCAAGTGGCTGGTCGCGCCGGTCGGACCAAGGATAGAGGAAAGGTGTTGATCCAGGCCTTTAATCCGGAACACTTAATATTACAGCAGGTCACTACTCATGACTACGACGGTATGTTCAAAGACGAAATGGAACAACGCAGGCAATATGGTTATCCGCCCTTCAATCGTCTGATCAGGTTTACCTTTAAGCATCGCAATTTTGAGACCATGCAAAATGGTTCACGCTGGTTTGCCAAAGCTTTAGAGGCCCAGTTCAATGAGGGAGTGCTAGGTCCGGAGATCCCGCCGGTAGGTCGTATACGCAATGAATACCTGAGTCATGTGTTACTAAAAGTGCCAGTAAACGCTGGAATAAAAGCATACAAGGGCAAGGTCGGCATGTTGGTGCGCAACTTTGAGGCGCAAAAACCGTTTGCGCGTATCAAGCTAGTAGTGGATGTAGATCCGTATTAAGCCTTCATAGAAGCGGTAAGTGCTTCTACCAGTTGGGTCTTTCTGTTACGGCTAAGCGGCAACTGATCGTTATCGATCTCAATGACCTTGCTGTTATAACGCTCTACTTTATCCAGATTCACGATATAAGACTTGTGAATTCTAAGGAAACGATCTGCAGGCAAGAGCGACTCAAAATTCTTCATGGTAGAAAGAACTACCAGAGAGTCGTGCTCTGTCACCAACTTCACATAATCCCCCAGAGCCTCGATATAACGCAGCTCATTCAAGAAAACCTTACGCTTTTTTAGGTTGCTCTTTACAAAAATAAAGTCTTCGTCGTCAAAACCGTCTTCGTTGTGTAGGCGATGGTTCGTGATCGCTTTGTGTACAGCATTGAGAAAACGCTCTTTAGAGATCGGCTTGCGCAAATAGTCTACGGCGTCGTAATCAAAGGCTTTAAAAGCGTATTTCGTCTTTCCGGTAACAAAGATGATCTGTGGTTTTACACTCAAGTCATCCAAGAGGTCAAAGCCGGATAGGATCGGCATTTCGATATCTAAGAATATCAAGTCGATTTGTGTGTCCAATAGCCCCATTTTCGCTTCAATAGCGTTGTTGTACTCGGCTACTAAATTTAGCGAGGGGTGGTTTTGGATCAGTTTGACGATAGACAGACGCTGTAGGCTAGAATCGTCAACTATAGCACAGTTAAGTACGGTTTTTTCCAAGGCAATAATAGATTTAGTAACGTACAATTATAAGCAAATTATCGATGAACGACAACATTTATTAACGAAACTTAACGATTAAGAGTGGAAAATTTACGTTTATCTGCCAAATATGTAAGGGTAAAATGTAGGAAATTAAAGGGTAGCCGAGCTTTGAATATTGTAGAATTAGTTCTATTTTTGCAGCCTCTTTATAAGAGACTTAATTTATATTTAAACACAAAGTATGAATCATTACGAAACTGTTTTCATCTTGAATCCCGTTTTATCTGAAGAACAGATAAAGGAAACAGTAAAGAAATTCGAAGATTTTTTGGTTTCTGGCGGAGCTAAGATGATTTCAAAAGAGGACTGGGGGCTTAAGAAGCTTGCCTATCCTATCCAACACAAGAAAAGTGGATTTTACCACTTGTTCGAGTACACCGTTCCTGGTGAAGTGATCAACCCATTAGAAGTAGAGTTCAGACGCGACGAACGCATTATGCGTTATTTGACTGTTCGTTTGGACAAGCACGCTATCGCATGGGCAGAGAAAAGAAGAAAACGCAACGCTAAAACCGCTTAATCATGTCTAGCATTGAACAACAAGCAAAAGGCAAAAAAGACGGTGAGATCCGTTATTTGACGCCGCTTAACATCGAGACTACTAAGGCAAAGAAATACTGCCGTTTCCAAAAGTCTGGTATTAAGTACATCGATTATAAAGATCCAGACTTCTTGATGAAGTTTGTGAATGAACAAGGTAAACTTCTTCCTCGTCGTTTGACAGGTACTTCTTTGAAGTATCAGCGTAAAGTGGCTGTAGCTGTTAAAAGAGCTCGTCACCTTGCACTTATGCCATACGTAGGGGATCTATTAAAATAATACAGTACGGTCATGGAACTTATATTAAAGAAAGATGTAGAAAATCTTGGGTTTACAGACGATATCGTTACTGTAAAGAACGGATACGGTAGAAACTACCTTATCCCTCAAGGATATGCTGTATTGGCTACTTCTTCTGCTAAGAAAGTATTGGCAGAGACGTTGAAGCAACGCGCTTTTAAAGAGCAAAAGTTGGTTGATGACGCCAAAACAGAAGCTGAGAAACTTAACGGTTTAGAAGTGAAGATCGCTGCAAAAGCTGGAGAAGGAGATAAACTTTTCGGTTCTGTAAACAATGCAGACGTAGCTGAGGCTCTAGAGAAAGCTGGAGTGAGCATCGACAAGAAGTACATTACAGTTGCTGGTGGAAACATCAAGCGCACTGGACAGTACGAAGCTAAAGTTCGTTTCCACAGAGATGTGATCGCGAACCTTACTTTTGACGTAATTGCAGAGGCTAAGAGTTAATTAGACCTTCAAGATAATTCAAAGGCCTTTTGTTCGTTCAGAAGGCCTTTTTTTATAGATCGTATTTTTAAAAGGATGAAATACACCAGACTTACCAAAGAACAGTTCGAAGCCCTACAAGAGGAGTTTACAAGATTTTTAGCTACCCAGAGTATTACTGCGGACGAATGGCAGGAGATCAAACGCAACAAACCCGAAGTCGCAGAGGCGGAGCTCGATGTATTTAGCGATCTGGTTTGGGAAGGTGCCTTAAGTGCCGCAAAGTATCTGGAAAATGCTAGTCCAGATCAGTTGTTCTGTTTTGCTGTTCAGAATGAGCTAATTGAGCTCATTCATGTAAAAGTGTCTCCAAACACTGCAGACTTGACCACGGCCGCCGGCAGGGAATGGTTGCTAAAGAACCTCAAGGATGAGCGTGTTGTTATACAAAGAGGAAGCAAAGCTGTCTCAGAAGATCGCAATCAGCAATTGTTTGGCTTAGTTCGACAAGGGGCTCATATAGTCGAAGGAAGTTTTATCGATGCGCTTTTAAAAGTGATCAACTAGTCTATTCGTATCTCAGACTTTCTATAGGGTCTAATCGAGCTGCTTTCATCGCCGGATAAGAGCCAGCCACCACGGCAACCAAAAAGGTGATTATAGTAGCGGCAATAACCGCTCCCCAGGGAATACTAAAGTTAAAATCAGCCAGTGAGGCAAAGGCAATTCCGGTTGCCAGTCCAAGAAGAATTCCAAGAATACTTCCCAACTGACCAATTACAATGGTCTCCATAAGAAACTGAGTCCCTATGGTAGATCGTTTAGCGCCAAGGGCTTTTCTTACTCCAATCTCCCGTGTGCGTTCGGTCACTGATACAAGCATGATATTCATCAAAGCGATCAAGGAACCGAAAATGGTTATCGCACTGATAAACCAAGCTGCAAATTCAAGTACACCGGTAATTTCGGCAATACGGTTAATAAGGTCTTCACTGCGCTCCAGGCCAAAGTTGTTCTCTTCAACAGGGGAGAGGCCTCGAACATTTCTAAAGGTCACAATAGCATCGTTTTGAGCGCCTTCTAGGTATTCTTTGTCGTCTACCATCACACTAATGGTATAATTGATGTTAGGAGCTGTGTAGATGCTTCTCGCTTGCTGTATAGGAATGATAACCTTCAGATCCTGATTGTTACCAAAAGTTGCTCCTTTACTTTCTAGCAAACCTATCACTTTGAATTTGACCCCGCGTATGCTCAAGGTCTTGCCAATAGGGTCAGTGCCTTCAAAAAGAGTCTTCTTAAAATCTGCTCCTAACAAACACACATTGTTGTTGTTCTGAATATCGAAAATATTGAAATCGCGACCTTTCTCGACCTCGGTTCCCGTATTGCTTAAATAGTTCTCATTGGCACCGTAAACTTGAACTTCTGGGTCTGTCTTGTTGCCTTCGTAACGCACCTCGGCACGGCTAGTTCCTCTAAAGGAGACAGAAACCTTGGTAAAAGGGTAGGAGTAGCGGTCCTGGAACTCCTTGATGTCTCTGTAACTAATGATAGGATTGATCTTTTGGCGCTCGCCTCCGCGTCGTCCTTGGGAAGTGAAATCGTATCTCTGGATATTGAAAGAGTTTGCCCCCATGGAGGCAAAATCGCTAGAAATAGTGTTCTCTAGGGCTTTTACGGCGGCCAAAATACCGACCAAGGCCCATATACCAATTGCTATGATTACTACCGTTAAAATGGTTCTTAAGAGTTGACTGCGGATGGAATCCATCGCAATTCGAACATTCTCACGGAATAATGAAAACATAGGTTAGGTGTTTAATTGCGTTATATGACGAACTAAGGGTGATAAAGTTACAAAATATCGCAACGGAATTGTTCGGCTTTAACACGCCTTAAGGAAATAAAAAAGGCGAGCATCCTTAGATACTCGCCTTGAGGTACTGATTAAAATTTAAACTACTTCTCTATTAAAACCTTAACTGTATAGGTACCGGTATTGGTCGTGGTTTTTAAAATGTATGTTCCTGTGGCCATTTGCGCTGAAGAGAAAGACTCCTGCGGATTGTTTCCACTGTAATTGTATTGACCTACAAACTGACCAAGTATGTTGTATACTGCAACACTAGTAATAGTCTGATCTGCCTCTTTTGCGATTACATTTACTTGTGCTGCCTGCTTCTGGTGCATAGCATACACCAATGTCTCTGCTATTTTCATGGTTCCGTCCTGATCTTGGTTACGCGGTGTTCTGCGCAACACGATTTCGAATCGATTTGGATGCATCCCGGCGTCAATAGTACCGGTGTATGTATCTTCAAGCAGATTGGTGAAAATATTGAATTCTTTATCACGGAGATATGGAATGATCTTCTCTCCTAAATTCTGAGCTTGATCTAACCCAATGGTGAACTCTCCACTTTCATCTATTTCGGCTATAAGCGGTAAAACAACACTGCTATTGCCTTCTAGCATTGGAATCCCTTGGATAACATAGCGTGCGCCATCGATGTCCCAATTTAGATCTTCTGCAAGATCGTCAAAAACCTTCCCGTCATATCCTCTGTCATAAGCAAGAGTCGCATTGTTGTCAAGGGTCAATAATAATTGACGATGCAACATTTTAGGAGAATCAAATCCAATTCTAATTTTCGGACGATTGTCAACCGGATCCAAGTCGCTGTCATCTGGTAGACTGTAGGTAGCCGAAGTTCCAATTGGAGTGCTCGGTAGGGCATAAGTATCGTCGGTAAAGACGAATACCGAGCTAGATCCGGAACGAACAAAGTTACGTTGACTGTTGTTGAATTCAATGGTTCCATTAGAATCCGCAGCTACAAAGAATCCTTGACCTGGAGCGACATAGCGTCCTGGAGTTTTTGTTGGGACTCCTGCGGCACTTACGTCAGGGTGACTGGTAGCCATAACCCCTCCAGATAAATTATACATAGCATATCCTCCTTGATACTCAGCTAGCACGTGAGAGCCTCCTCCCCAGTGTTCCCAGAAATACAGGGTCCCGTCAAGGTGTGGATTATCAGCAATGAAATCATGCGCATCTAAAGCAGAGGCAAAAGGATTACCAACTAGGTAGTTATTTCCGCCATTGATATTGAGTTGGATGTCATATCCAGTCTGATCGTTATTTGGCTTACCGGAGAAGGTATAGTTCTGCTCGTCTAGTACAGATCCTGTTCCTGGACCCTTCATGGTATAACCTTGGCCGGCTTCGAGTACTCCGCCTGGTCCCAGATACTGCCATGAACTGTAATCGCCGATTGGGTGGTTGTCGTATTTGAACAACCAGAAATCGGAGAGCGATATTGGAGTGGTAGGCATACCATTATACCCACCAATCCAATTCACATTCACAGGATTGTTGACATCGGTTCCGTCTCTTAGCATGGAATTCACGCTAAAGGTCACGTTGTTGGCCGATGTTGATATAGTACTAGTAGGGGAACTCCAGTAATTATACGTATAGGTGTCTGCGGTACCTCCTTGGTCTATTTCGATATAACCCGCGCTGCTAGGATCCAGATCACTTCCTTGTGTTTGAATAAGCTGTGATTCGCCTTGCAGGTCCATAAATCCATCGAGGTCTAAATAATGAGACACTTCAAACTTATTGTTGTTGTCTACGAGTATTTCTGCGCTTGCGTCTACAAACACACCCAAAACAGTGGTATTGTCAGAGGCAGTCAAATCGTGATTCACGCGAGAAATCGTCCAGTCTATGGTAGTAACACCATCCACAATAGAAGTCGCTCCAGGTAAATACAACACACTGTTGTTCATCCAAGTATTCGCATCGTTCCAAGATCCGTCCTGATCGGTCTCGTAGGGTAGTGGTGCGGTTTGGAAGTCTACTGTATCTAAGTTTTTAATAGCAGCCGTATTGCCATTTCCTGACTCATCTTTAATGTTTGTAAAGGTGTAAGTGGTCATTGGATAATAAGCCATTAGTTGGCTCCAATCGATAACTGCCACCTCATTCTTAGTGATATTCTGAGGTAAGATGCTTCCGGTTACTGTATTGTCTGAATGCTCAATGATCTCTTGATTCATAATGAATCTTATCTGATCTTGAGAAAGCGTTGTGTCCCAGATGCGCACCTCGTCTATACCTCCGTCCCAGAAATTACTTGGATTTTGGTAGTCTGCAGCTGCAATTAGGAAGTGCTGGTTGTTCGACACTGGAGGATCCATCGGACCTGAAACATCCAACACTCCATCTATAAAGATCCGAGCTGTTGTTCCGTCATAAGTTACGGCAACATGGTGCCATTCGTCATTTGGGATACTAACCGATGAATTCAAGACTTGTAAAGTACCGGAACTGTTGGTCCATACGGCTTGTGCTGCACCGCTGCCATTGACTCTTAAGGCATATCCTTCTGTCATTGGAGAGGCGTCTCGTTTAGAGATGATATCGCGATTAGTTGCTCCATCATTCTTAACCCAAGCAGATAGTGTAAAGTCTGCGTCTAGATCCAGATAATCATCAGAATCCATATAATCTACACTACCGTCAAAATCAACAGAACGCACGTACATGTTTTCTGGGGCATATCCAAAAGTAATGTACTTGGTTCCGTTGAAATCGTAAGTTGTTTCCAAATTCGCACCGTTTAGTCGCATGATGCGGTATTCTGAGTTCGGGTTAAATGTTGGTGTATCAGAGATGAACATCAAGTATTCTCCCGGAGGATTCAGTGTAGCCGCCAGATCGGCCTCTGGTACTGAAACTTCCACACGGGGAACGTCACCACCACTCTCAACTACCTTCCAAGTGCGTTCTACCGAAGTAAATTCAACTATGGTAGTTAGACCAGAGACACCTGCACTCATATCTACGATAATAGGTGCAACAGCGTTCAGACTTGTATTGTCATGCCCCCACATTAGGTAGGACTCATCGGTTGTTAAGTTGTTGGTATTTTGGTTGTTTGTCGCTTCGATATTACTAATACCCATGGTCACCATGGTATTAGGATTTACGGATTTAGATTGTTTTTGCATTAATCCAGCAGCGTCAGAACGACCCAATCCGGCAATATCCCAGTTAAAGGCTCCGCCGTCCGAAGACTGATCCCAAATAAGGTTTCCGTTTGCATCAACATAGTCTTGAGACACGCCATTAACACCTAAAGTGATCCCGTATTTAACAGCCAAATAGCTTTGGATACGGTTACGGCTGTCTGTCATAGAACCATCTGTGTTTGTGGCAGAGTAGGTTATAACTTCTGTGATACGACCCCCAAAACTACCGTTCCAGTACTGACTGCGTCCTAGCCAATAACGGGTATTAGCAACTTCTGCAAAATCGGCAGCATCTGATTCGGATTCTGCAATTTCGATATTGTTGAAGTACACCTGTTGACTTGTTGGAGCGCTGATATCGTTATGTCTGGCGTTGATGATGGCAACTTGGTTAAGATCTAGTGCAAAGTCCAGATCTCCTTTTCCGTAACCATCGCCAGGACCCGTTGTGGTTCCGATACAGTAGGCAAAGTACTCCCCGGTAAAACGTTGTGTATAGGCTCCATAACCAAAACCAGTTACATCTTCGGCATAAGTATTTCCTGTTGGGTCCGTAGAAGTAAAGGTATCCAGCGGAATCATTCCGTTGGTAATGTTCTGATCC
>Ga0256829_1002878_pt1 | contig 12411 bp, 10 predicted proteins | sample 131447metaG_FD_185979 | JGI IMG/M metagenome (GOLD analysis project Ga0256829, IMG submission 185979) | Hydrothermal vent microbial communities from Lau Basin, Pacific Ocean - 131-447 | ecosystem: Environmental > Aquatic > Marine > Hydrothermal vents | place: Pacific Ocean: Lau Basin | collected... | reverse complement strand
GATGCTTTTATTGAAATGCTGGCCGGCGACATGCCTGATATTGAGATGGGAGGGCAATGCTACTCACCCTTTGAATGTGATTTTTGCACATTCTGCCAATCGGATGATTTGCCTGAATACCCGTTGAATGCATTGCCACGCATGCATGCGCCACGAAGAGAGTCTCTACAGGCTTCAGGATATGTGGATGTCCGTGATATTCCTGATGGTGTGTTGCAGAACCCCAATCATCAACGCGTCTGGCGAGCGACCTGCGCTGATAAGGAAGAAGTCGATATCGACGAACTGGCCGTGCTGCATGAATGGGGCTGGCCGAGATATTATCTCGATTTTGAAACCATCGGGTTGGCCGTGCCGCGCTGGAAAGGTGTTCGCCCGTATGTGCAGGTGCCATTTCAGTGGTCGTGTCATATTCATCATGAAGACGGGCGTATGGAGCATGTCGAATTTATCGATGTGTCGGGCGATGATCCGCGCAGGGCGTGTGCCGAGGGGCTGGTGAAGTCTATCGGCAAGGATGAAATTCTGATTGCCTACAATGCCGGTTTTGAAAAGCGGGTGATTCGTGAACTGGCAGCCATGTATCCTGATTTGTCCGACGCATTGCTGGAAATCAATGAGCGTTTTGTCGATCTGTTGCCGATCACAAGAAAATCCTACTACCACCCGTCTCAGAAAGGATCGTGGTCGATCAAGGCGGTGTTGCCAGCATTGGTGCCGGAACTGAATTATGCCGACCTGGATGGCGTACAGAATGGTGGAGATGCTCAATTGGCATGGATGCAGGCAGCCAGCGCCGATCCGCAGCATCGAAAAGAGATTGCCGATCATCTGCTGGCCTATTGCAAGCTGGATACACTGGCGATGGTGAAGATTGTCGATGCGCTTCTTGAACGTGATGAATCGGAGCGTGATGAACATGCCTAAAAAGAAAAGAGTTAACATCGGCACGATCAAACCCTCTGATGTGAAAGTGCGCAAAAAGAGTCCGCCGCCGACACAGGTGCAGAAATCGCCGAAGGATTATGATCGCAAGCGATTGAAAGAAGAAACTCGCAAGGAGATCAATGATGAGTGATACACTGATGCGCCAATGGCAGATGCTGCGCTTGATTCCGCGTCAGCCATCCAAGATATCCACGTCGGAATTGAAGCAACGGTTGGCCGATGAAGGATTTGAAACAACTCCGCGCACCTTGCAGCGTGATCTGGTGCGAATGTCTTCGATTTATCCGCTGCTGTGTGATGATCGTGATAAGCCGTTTGGCTGGTCGTGGAACCGGGATGCCAATGTGCATGAGGTGCCGGGTATTGACTCCGATACTGCACTGGCCTTCTACCTGGCTGAAAAACATCTTGAACCACTATTGCCCCGCACGACCATCAAACGGCTTGAGCACCATTTTAAACGCGCTGAAGAAGTGCTTGATCAGGCCGATGCAGATAAAGGCAATCCGGCCTGGCGCAACAAGGTTCGTGTACTGCATCGCGGCCCTGGCTTGGAGAACCCATCCATCGATGCCAATGTCCAATCTGCAGCTTATGATGGTTTATTACGTAACCGGAAGCTGGATGTTGTCTATCTGCCTCGTGGTGCCAATAAGCCCAAACAGTACGAGCTAAATCCACTCGGGCTGGTACTGAAAGATGGCCTGTTCTATCTGGTCTGCTCTATGTGGGATTACCCGGATATCCGCCTGCTGACCCTGCATCGCATGAACAAGGCAACCGTCATGGATATTCCTTGCACCGTGCCTGATGAATTTGACCTGGATGCTTACATCGCCTCCGGCGAACTCGATTTCGCTATCGGTGGTGAAATCAAACTGAAAGCCAGAACCAGCAACCAGATTGCCACCCATTTGGAAGAACGCCCCCTGCATAAGGATCAGCAGCTAACCGCCTGTGATGATGGCAGCTATCTGCTGGAGTCCACTGCAATCGACACCAATGAACTACGCTGGTGGCTGCTCGGTTTCGGAGCCAATATCGAGGTGCTTGAACCTGATTATCTGAGGGATGAATTCAGAAAAATTGCCGATGCGATGGCCAACACATATTCGTGATGCCGGATTTATCGGGGCAGTTATGAATTGCCTGGCTTAGGTGCGCTGATCAGAAAATGCAGGCAGGTGTCGCCGTAGCGGCGGGATTGCTGGCATAGCCAGCCATCGGGCCAGTTCGGCTGGATGCGGGACGATTCTTCGATGACCAGTTGCTCGCACCGGATATCATGTTGCGTCAACAAAGTCGGTAGCGCCTCGGAAAATCCGCGCGCATAGGGCGGATCGGCGGAAATCAGATCAAACGATTCTCCTGCCAGCACAGAAAGGGCCCGTTCAACACTGGCGGCTGTAATACGCCATGTTTGCTGCGACAGACCCAGTTTCTCACGGCTCTGCTGCAGCGCTTTAACAGCGCGGCGATCCTGTTCGATGGAAATGGCGGATGCAGCACCGCGTGACAGGGCTTCCAGTGCCATGATGCCGGAACCGGCATACAGGTCGAGCATGTGAAATCCGTCCACAGGATCAAGGATATTGAACATCGCCTGACGCACTTTTGACGGCGTCGGCCTTAACCCAGGCACATTCGGTACTCTAATGACGCGACCACGCATGGCTCCGGCAGTGATACGCATGCTCAGGCTATCCCTGCCCTCTCAATCAACGCTTCGCGCATAGTGTATTTTCTCCGGCACAGAGGTTTACTCCGCCATCCCGATTTTAAAACGCGGATTTCGGGCCGACACGGACACGATTCCAGGCATCCGGTTGCAGGTATTTAACCGCCTGCGCCTTCACCTGCGCCAGCGTCACGGCCTGCACCCGTTCGATCCAGCGGCTCAGATAGTCCAGCGGCAGATTGTAGAGTCCGATCATCGAAATCAGGCCGACTCGTTCGCGGTTGGAATCCATGCGCTGGGCAAAACTGCCGGTGAGGTTCTCCTTGGCGGCTTTCAGCTGTTTGCTGCTGATATGGCCGGCAGCCATGTCGCTCAGCACATGGCGCACCACCGCTTCAGCCTGTTTGGCCTGATCCGCTTTGGTTTGCAACGTAATCACAAACGGGCCTGGAGCGGCCAGTGGTTGGAAATAGGAATAGACGCCATAGACCAACCCGCGATCCTCCCGCACCTCCTGCATCAGGCGTGACGCAAAACCGCCGCCGCCTAGAATATGATTGAGAACAAAGGCAGGGAAGAAATCAGCATCGCTGCGCGACGGCCCCAGCCGCAACAGCTGCACCAGCGTCTGCGTGGTCGGCAAGGTAACATCGGCCTGCTTTCCAGCCACGATGGCTGGCTGGCTGATATCCATCAGACCTTTTGCCGGCTTACCCTGCCATCTGTGTAAGCGGGCCTTTAGCAATGGCAACAACTCTGCCATCGTAATATCACCACTGACTGCCAGCACAGCGCCGGATGGCTTGATCTGGGCAGCATAGAGCGATTTCAGATTGCCAAGATTGACGCGCGCCAGCGATTTCATGGTTCCGCCGGGGCGGTGTCCGTACGGGTGCTGTGGGAACAGCAGCACCGCTGCAGCCTGAGCAGCACGAACGCCGGGGACTTCTTGTGCTTTCTGGGCAGCGGCAATCGCATCCTGTTTGAGAATAGCAAAACGTTTTTTATTCCATCCCGGTTGCAGCAGCGCTTCGCTAAATGCATCCAGCCCCGGCTTCAGCGCATCCTTCAACACCGTCAAGCCCAGACTGAAATCATCTCGACCGACACCAGCACCCAGTTTGATAGCATCGGCATCGAGCAGATCATCCCATACCGGATGCGCATGTCTGGCGGTATGATCACTGAGCATATCGGCCAGCAGGCTGGCTGTGCCGCCTTTACCAGCGGGATCAAACCGGCTGCCGCCGGGCAGACTCAGCTTCATGGACACCATCGGTACATTGTGCGCTTCCATGAGCAATACGCGCATACCGTTTGGCAGTGTTTGCTGTTGAATCGGCGGCATAGCCTGCGCCGGCGTAATAGCCGCGCATATCATCAGTGCCAGCGCTATAAACGGAAAAGAGAGGTTCCTCATGATTTTGCCTCCGGTGTCAGAATGCCGGTGGTGGAACGATCACGCCTGAGCCAGCGCGCCACCGTTTTTTGAATATCGGCAGGGGTCACCCGCCCAATCGCCTGCAGCCATTTGTCGCGATTCTCCGCACCGATACCTGCCACTTCCAGGCGTCCGATCCGTTTGGCGCGCAGGTAGAGTGAATCCTGAGCAAACACTTCGTCCGCAGTGATATTGCGTTTGGCAGCAGCCAGGCGTTTGGCACTGACCGGAGTTTTGGCCATATGGTTCAGCAGCGCCCACAATCCCTTCTCAAAGGCGGCGGTGGTCTGTTTCGGCCCCAGCATGCCGTAGGCATACCACAGGTCAAGTCCCATGGATGCCTCGTCGTAGCCGGCCCCCACGCTAAAGGCCAGCCGCTTCTTATCCACCAGTTCGCGACTCATGAGCGCCGAACGACCTCCGGAAAGAATATGGGTAGCCAGCGCCAGCGAGGCTGCTTCGATATCATTGTGACCGGGCTTCCACACCGGCACCGGAATAGTAACGGCCAGCATCGGCAACTGCGCTGGCAAGCGAACCTCTATACGCTTGGGGCCAAATGGTTCGGGTTCTGTCGGATTGAAGCGAGGCGCGATCGGGCGCGCTTTCATCTTGCCAAAGGTAGCAGCTACGCGCTTTTCCACCTGTTTAAAATCGACATCGCCAACCACCACGACAACGGCGTTGCCCGGCACATAATGCAGTTTATAAAAGGCCCGGACATCCTCAATGGTCAGCTTCTTCAGATCCTGCATCCAGCCGATGACCGGATTGCGATAGGGGTGCAGCCGCAGCGATACCGCCGAGAGTTCCTCAAACATATGACTGTTCGGATCATCCTCGGTACGCATACGCCGCTCTTCCATAATCACACGAATCTCTTTCTGGAAATCTTTATCGCGCAGGGCCAGATGGGCGAAACGCTCCGCCTCCATGCCAATCACTTCACTTACGCGTGCCGCCGGCACAGTCTCGAAAAATGCGGTGTAATCGGTGGTGGTGAAGGCGTTATCGCGTCCGCCCATGGCGGCAATGCGTTTGCTGTATTCACCGGCGGCCAGTTTTTTCGAACCTTTGAACATCATATGTTCGAACACATGCGCCAGACCAGTCTTGCCGGGAACCTCATCACGACCGCCGACTTTGAGCCACACCTGCACCATCGCCACCGGAGCGGAGTGATCCTCTTCGACAATCAGTTTTGCGCCGTTTTTAAAGGTCGCTTCCTGCAGTTTGCCGCCACCGGCAGATGCGCTGGAAGCGGCCATAAAACAGCTGGACAGCAGAGATAGTATAAACATCAATCGTAATGGCATGTAAACTCCGACGAAACGTATTAGATATTTTCAAGAGGCGGGATAGTGAGCCAAAGCGGCTACCGAAGCAATCGCAGGCGAAAACCTAAATCGGTTCAGATTAAATCTGCATGAATCACAAACAGGCTCTCTTTGCGCGCTTTGCTACTTAGCGAGATCATTGATTTTCAACCCTGACTCTCGCAGAGACGCAAAGAGCGCCAAGGAAACATTTTGGTTCAAGCAAATGGTGAGCTCGCTTTTTTGAGTAATTCTGATTTGCTTGCTGACTCGGATTTTTTGCGAGGACATCACTACTGACTGCGGCGAATACAGTCATTCAGATATAAATAACCATCATCGTCCAGATAACCGGTATCGCCGCTGGGCCAGAATCCATGCGCCAACTCCGGCTCATCCTGCCCCATATAGCCGGAGAATAACGCGCCGCGCAGCATGATTTCGCCATCATCGGAAAAATCGATATCGACGTGGGGCAGCGGTCGCCCGACCGACCCGGTTCGATTGGCCTGCGACGTGTTGATCGCCACCACACCGGCAGTTTCTGTGCGACCATAGCCAGCGTATGCCGGCAGCCCCAACTGTTCCGCCTTTTGCAGCAGCAATGGCGCCGACCTGCCGATGACAGCAAGGTGACGCAGCGATGACGGACGCGCACTGCCAGCCTCGACCGCCGCAATCAGCGATGCCAGCATCTGCGGCGTCAATACAGCGCTGCTAATGCGGCGTTGGTGAACAGCGAGCAGGAAATGAGCGCCGTCCAGACCATCTTCACCGAACCACCCCGCACCAGCCAGTCCCGGCAGCACGCAGGTGCCGCCGCTTAACAGCAACGCATGCACGCCAGCGATATTTTCCAACAGAGTCGCCAGTGGCAGTACACATAAATGGCGATTCTGCGCCGAATATCCGCAGACCTTCTGCATGGAGACCGCCGCCGTTTCCATGGCGTGCAGGGAGAGACAGACGCCATCGGTATGAAACAAACAAGGATCGCCTGCGCTATAGATCACCCTGGCCACCGATTCCGTAATGACACAAGCGCCCGGATGTTCCAGTTGAAAAAGGTGGACGCGCACGCCGGCAATATCCAACCTATCCTCATCCGAAATACCGATGTCTGCAGCCCCCAGCAGGCGTCGCAACTGACCGGGCTGATCCGTCATCACCAGTTCCAGTCCAGAGTTGGCAATCAGATGTCCGACCTGTTGCGGCGAAACATATGACAGCATGGGAATGACCGGAATCCACGCCTGCATGGCAGCCAGATCCGTCACCACCCAGGCCGGCGTATTATCCATCCACAGGCCAATGGCGGCGGGCGCATCTTCGGCAAGCAGTGCTGCAAGTTCGGAGGCCTCCGCCTGCAAGGCGGCATAGGTCAGATTGGCAAACGCACCTTCCAGAGCCACGGCATCCGGCCTCTCCAATGCATGCTGTGCCACTGCCGCCAGCACGTCACACGGGTCGCGCGGAAACTCGTCCATCAACGCTTCCCTAAACACCGCCGTAACGGATGCCGGTCAACCCGGTGATTTCCCGTTTCCATGTGGTCAGATCATCAGGGTTAAAATCGGCGAGGCGGCTGTGGCCACAGGCCCTGGCCAGCACCTGCATCAGTTCCACCGATGCACCGAAAAAGCGGGCCAGCCGTTCGGCGGCCAGTTCGACCGGCAACCGGGCGCGCAGATCTTCGCGCTGGGTGGCAATGCCGACCGGACAGTTGTTGGTATGGCAGGCTCGCATAGCGATGCAGCCAATGGCCTGCATGGCGGCGTTGGCAACGGCAATACCGTCCGCCCCCAGCGCCAGCGCCTTGGCAAAATCCGCCGGCGTGCGCAGACCGCCTGTGACAATCAGGGTGACGTCACTGTTGCCTGTTGCATCCAGATGGCGTCGGGCCCGGGCCAGCGCCGGCAGAGTCGGCACCGATATATGGTCTCGAAAAATCAGCGGCGCCGAGCCTGTGCCGCCGCCACGCCCGTCCAGAATAATATAATCCACGCCGACATGGAGCGCCGCATCAATATCCGCTTCAATATGCTGGGCGGAGAGCTTATAGCCGATCGGAATGCCGTCGGTACGCTTGCGCACTTGTGCTGCAAAGGTGCGAATATCATCCAGACTGTCCCAATCAGGGAACCGGGATGGTGAAATGGCCGCTTCGCCCGCCTTTAAGCCTCGTACGCGGGCAATTTCGGCACTCACTTTATGGCCCGGCAGATGCCCGCCGGTGCCGGTTTTAGCCCCCTGTCCGCCTTTGAAATGAAAGGCCTGCACGCGTTCGACCTTATCCCATGAAAAACCGAAACGGGCGCTGGCCAGCTCATAAAAATAACGTCTGTTGGCCACCTGCTCGGCTGCCAGCATGCCACCTTCGCCCGAACAGATGCCGGTGCCGGCCAGTTCCGCTCCACTAGCCAGCGCAATTTTCGCCTCCTCAGAGAGCGCTCCGAAGCTCATATCGGATACGAAAATGGGGATTTCCAGTTTGAGAGGTCGCCGGGCGCGCGGACCAATCACCAGTTCTGTGGCAACTGGCTCATCGTCGAGTAGCGGAAAACGATCCAGCTGCGCCGTCACAAACTGGATATCGTCCCAACCAGGCAGTTGATCACGCGGCACACCCATTGCCGCCACAGGGCCGTGCACGCCGGTTTTTGACAACCCCGACCCGGCCAGTTGCCGGATGAAGGCGGTATGCGGCTCTTCCGCTACGGGGTGGGTGTCCTGCCAGACGCCCTGATAGGCATCGCGTTTGAACGGTTGTGGGTTTTGATGCGCCCACGCCGCAATCTCATCCCGATCTACCCAGACGGAACCATCTTCAAGCCAGTGCGAAAAACGGTGCAGCCGTTCGGCGTGATTGTATTCGGAGATGCCTGTATCGAGGCGATAGTCCCAGTTGTGCAGGCCGCAAACCAAATTATCACCTGACACGTGACCATCGCTCATCAGCGCACCGCGATGGGCGCAGCGGCCATATAGCACCGATACTGCGTCATCAAAGCGGACGACAACCAGATCCACGTCCGCCACCAACGCATGAACCGGCTGGCGATCCGGCAGCGTCTGCATGGAGATGATGGCGATTTTATTCATGTTAAGGCCTCCCAATGTTCCTGTCCATAGACGTATCGAGACAGACTTCCATTACAGCGCAGCGAACCACGATCTGAACCGTTTGTTACTGTGGCTTGATGGCGAAACCCAGGTAATTGACGGAGAGGTCATCACTGAGCGAAAAATGGTCGCTCATGATAGCGTAACTCATGCCTTTGATATCCTTCATTTCCAGACCGGCCATGCGCAAGGCGCTGTTCATCTCCGATGGTTTGATAAATTTGGCATATGCGTGGGTGCCTTTTGGCAGCCAGCCGAGCACATATTCAGCCCCCAGAATAGCCTTAATATAGGAGATAGGCGTACGATTGAGGGTGGCAAAAAAGAGGCAACCGCCCGATTTGAGCATAGCGGCGCAGGCTGCTACCGTGCGCGGCACATCCGGCACATGTTCCAGCACCTCCAGACAGGTGATGGCATCATAGGCTTCGGCATGGGTTTCAGCCCAGTGCTCCGCATCATTTTCCACATATTCAACGGCGACACCCGACTGTTCGCTATGCAGGCGCGCCACACCCAGCGCTTTGGGAGAACGATCAATGGCGGTTACCACAGCCCCGCGCGCCGCCATCGATTCCGCCAGCAGGCCGCCGCCGCAACCCACATCAAGCACAGCTGCTTCCGCCAGGGGGGTCTGTCGGGCAATGTAATCGAGTCGGATCGGATTGATTTTATGCAGCGGCTTGAATTTGCCATCGGGATCCCACCACTCTTCGGCCATGGCCTCGAATTTGGCGATTTCGGCATCATCAAAGTATTGTGCGCTCGTCATGTTCGAAAGCATGTCCATGCGCAAACCTGAAAGCAAGCATCCAGTGGCATGGATATTGCTCACATCCGATGTGATGCCGCTATAGTCCGACAGGATTAAAGCAGTAAGATATTTAAACAAGAGAGAGGCTTGCTATGTCAGATGATATCATGATCGGTCGTCAACCGATATTTGACCGCGATTTCAAGGTGATTGCGTATGAAATTCTGTATCGCGGCGTCGAGACATGCATAGATACAAAAAAAACAGCAGAGGCGATGATCAGCACGATGATTGATATCGGTCTGGAACATGTGGCCGGCTCACTACCTGTGCTGTTTAATGTAGATCGAGCGTTCCTGCTCAATGAAACGGAACTGATGCAGGCGCTGCCACCTGAACAGGTCTATGTGGAAATTCTGGAAACGGTGCCGGACGATCCCGAGGTGCTGGCCGCCTGTCGCAGCCTGAAAGAGAAGGGTTATCGTCTGGCGCTGGATGATGTCACCAGTATTGAGCATGCCCGGGCATTCGTCGATTATGTCGACATCATCAAGATTGACTGGAAACAGGCGGAATACCCGGCTGCAATTATGAAGGAATTCCGACACCATGATGTCAGATTTCTGGCGGAAAAGGTGGAGTCATTCGAGGATGTCGAGTCCGCCAAGGCGCTGAATGTCGATCTCTATCAGGGATACTTCTTCTGCAAACCGGATACCGTTAGCGGCAGTAAGCCGCCGGAATCGAAGATGGCCATTCTCAGAGCCATGCAGCAGGCCATGATCGCCACCTCTATTGATGCGTTGTTTGATGTGGTGCGTCAGGATGTGACGCTCTCCTACCGGCTACTCAAATATATCAATTCGGCTGCATTCGGTCTGCGTCGTGAAATCGCCTCAATTGAGCAGGCCTTGAGCCTGCTGGGGCTGAACAATATCCGGCGCTGGCTGACGCTACTGGCCATGACCTCGCTGGCCGAAAACAAACCACAGGAGCTCATCCGTCAGGCCTTGTGGCGGGCGCGCTTTCTCGAGTCGCTGGCCAGACAACTGGGTGAAACCATTGTGGATGATGATTTCCTGATGGGGCTGTTTTCCATTCTCGACGCCCTGCTGGATCAGTCCATGCAGGATTCGCTGCAGAATATTAGCCTGGCCGATCATGTGCACAATGGCCTGATTGATCTTAATTCGCCGATGGGACAGAAACTGGCGTTATCCTTCGCCATCGAGCAGGGCGACTGGGATTTCATCAAGTCATTCACCGATGATGGCAGGCGCATCGCCTATACGGATGTCACCCGCCTGCAGGCCGAAGCCATTAGCTGGGCGGATGAACAGGTGCTTGCCTTAAACGCTTTATAAAGCGCCGCTATTACCTGCGACCAGAGCTGCCTGCGCGTCGGCCTCTGCTGCGGTTCTGGCCATTGCGCCCCGGCCTGTTGCCGCCTCTGCCGGAACCGGATCTGCCGCCGGAGCGGTTATGTTGCTCGGTTCGATCCTCTGTTTTCAGGCCTTCAGCCGTCGCTTCAGGGTGGGTCGGTTTGCCGATATCCAGCATGTCCGAGTCGATACTGCATAACGGAATGCGACGGCTGATATAACCTTCAATATCCGGCAAGCCAAAACAGAAACGCTCGCAAGAGAAGGAGATTGCCGTACCCGTCGAACCGGCGCGCGCTGTGCGACCAATGCGGTGGACATAATTTTCGGCATCTTCAGGCAGGTCGTAGTTGAATATGTGGGTGACGTCGTCGATATGCAGCCCCCGGCTGGCCACATCGGTGGCCACCAGCAGCTGTAGTTTGCCATGCGAAAAATCTTCCAGGATACGCATGCGTTTTTTCTGGCGCACATCGCCGGAAAGAATGCCGACGGAAAAACCGTAACGGGCCAGATTGCGGGCGACTCGCTCGCCAGTGCGCTTTTCATTGATGAAGATCATGCCGCGTTCGATGTGCGCCTTGCGCAACAGGTGGACCAGCAGCGGCAATTTGTCGTCCATGCTGGTGTGATAAAGCGATTCGGTAATGCCCGATGCGGTCAGATCACCCTCTTCAGCCCTGATTTTATCAGGCGAGTTCATGTGTTCGTAGGCCAGTTCCAGCACCCGGTGTGAGAGCGTGGCGGAAAACATCAGCGACTGACGCTGATCATATTTGGGCAGACGGTGCATCATAAAACGCAGATCCTTGATAAAGCCCAGATCAAACATGCGATCCGCCTCGTCGATAATCAGCATATCGGCCTTGGAGAGGGAATATACCCGTTTTTTCAGATAATCAATCAATCGGCCCGGCGTGCCGATGAGGATATCCACGCCATTGTCAAAGCCGGTGCGCTGCTTTTCGTAATCCACGCCGCCATAGACGGCATGCAGTTTCAGATCGGTATATTTGGCCAGCTTCTTGCCGTCTTCAAAAATCTGGATAATCAACTCGCGCGTCGGCGCAATCACCAGCACGCGCGGATGCTGCTTGTTACGTCCCTGTTTAGGTTCGGTGGTCAGCAGCCGGTTGATGGCCGTAATCAGGAATGTGGCGGTTTTACCTGTGCCGGTACGCCCCTGTCCGGCTACATCCTTGCCAGCCAGCGTCAGCGGCAGCGCTGTCTGCTGCACATCAGTCATGCTGGTAAAGCCGAGATCATCAATGCCTTTCTGCAGCGATTCGGGGAGATTAAGTTCACTAAATTGAGTGGGTTTGGTTACAATAACTTGCTTCATGGCGGCGCAGCTTACGCGTTGTGCGATTGCCACGCCACCAAGGGCTGATTAGTGTGTCGCCTGTTTTGAATCAAAACGGGCTCATGGCGCAATTGGTTAGCGCTACCGGCTCATAACCGGTTGGTTCGGGGTTCGAGTCCCTGTGAGCCCACCATATACCACAATCAAAACGACCTATAAGAGCCTGTAAGCCTAGTGTTTGCAGGCTTTTTTTCGCTTCGTTTTACTACGTTCTATAATATCCGGATATCCAACTGGCTGGGAAAGCCGACAAAACGAACAGGGATGAGCATGGCCACCCATTGTATATCAAAGGCGCCCGGAACTTAGGGGATGAGGCGAAGGCACTGGTTAAGCTCGGTAACTCTCGGATTGGGAGTCGCGAAGCGGGGTGAGTCACTATTCAGGCACGTTTATTGTATGCTAG
>Ga0256829_1002877_pt1 | contig 12419 bp, 12 predicted proteins | sample 131447metaG_FD_185979 | JGI IMG/M metagenome (GOLD analysis project Ga0256829, IMG submission 185979) | Hydrothermal vent microbial communities from Lau Basin, Pacific Ocean - 131-447 | ecosystem: Environmental > Aquatic > Marine > Hydrothermal vents | place: Pacific Ocean: Lau Basin | collected... | reverse complement strand
GATCTTGTATCATATGCAACATAATCAATCACGGTATTCCCTTTTTTTGCCTTGCCAAGTGCATAGATTACATCGATAGGGCTGATTACATTTTGTTTCTTGCACTGTTTTGCTTTATACAAGAGCATACCATAGGGATCCTGATATATTTTCCCGCCAAATGCTTTTTTGTAAATATTATTTATCCTTTTCTCATAGGCAAGCAGGTCCGATTTGTCACCTTCATACCTTAAAACCTGACCCAATATAACCGAAATCACAACAATGGCAGCTGCAATAGCAGCGGGAAGAATTTTTTTAACACTAAAATTATCTTTTTTCTCCTCTATTGCCAACTCTATATTTTTATGACGATGTTTTTTCACCAGTTCTATTAACAATTTTATGGTTTCATTTGTATCGGTATTTACTTTCTCGCAAGTGATATCTGCTCTGCTTTTAACATCCTCGTAACCGCCTTTAATATAGCAGACCAGCTTCTCTTGTTTTACTACCGCTGTAATCGCTTCTCCTATATAAACAAATGATGAATTTTTGGCAGCATATTGAATCAGAAACGGGGTTGTTATAAGCCTGGCATTTTTCAGTAACTCATCTTTTTTTATGGGTTCTACTTTTTCAGAGACGATATATCCCAGAGTACCGCTTGGCTTGTATATATAGCCTATCAGACTTTCTTTTTCCGGAAAAATTGTTTTCGCATAAGCTTTTACACTCTTTCTTATGTTTCTTTTTGAAATAATATTTGTCTGAAAAAAATAGAAAAACTGATCCGGCAGGATAAGATAAAGATTTTTTCCACCCGAATAGCTGATTTGCTCCAGTTTCTCGTTATAAAAAAGCCAATCGTTGTCTTTATATATCGCTATTACCATTTCACTCATAATTCGATTTTCCCTCAAAATATTTAACCACTTTTGTCTGCGGCTCTCTTTCTATGAGAGCGGTTGCATTATACTCCTTTTTTTTGATAATTACTACAATTTTAACAATAAAAAAAGAGCTTGAAGTGCTGATATAAGGCTGAACCTCAAGATATTGTTTGTCACTTATACCGCTTACATTTCTCAATTGGGTTATATTTTTAAACGGTTTCTTTTTTCTGTATTTAATTATGCTATCAGCCTCATCTGCAATCTCAGGTAGATACGCTTCAATAACATCTTTATTGGCAAAATTTATATTGATTGCCTTTGAACCATCTACGCTAAAATCTGAGCCAAACTTTTCGGAAAATTTTGACAAACCGTTCACATAATCAATCTCTTTTAATGAATAAAACGGTTTTTTGGCAGGTTTATAAGGCGGAATCCGGTTTTGATAATAATTTTCGTCGTAACTCTGTTTTTTATCTATCCAGCCTTTTATATGTTTGAGGGCATCCTCAATATCGTTTTCATTTGTCAGTTTTTCGACCGCATCAGCAACTCTTTTTGCCGTCGCAGCATCCGAGGATGAGATATTATTGATGTTGATTTTTGCATTTGCAGGCATAACCTGAATAGATATTAACCCGTCTTTTATCGAAATAGGCGGAAGATTTGCCCATATATCCTCATCCGAATCATAACCGTTGTTGTCGTTATTTATGATTGATTCTATCGAGGCAATTGCAGAATGTATATAAAATCCCGCCTGATTGAATTCCAGTAACTGTTCCGAGCGATCAAGATTTAGGGCTACCTTACCAAGCAAGCTAACTGCTCCTGCAGCAAGAATAGCGGTGAAAATCAGTACCACAACCAGTATTGAACCTTTATTATTCAATCATTCCTCTTTGAGTAATCTCATATTTTTTGCCGTTTAAAACAAGCGATATTTTTACAGTTTCAGACGGATTGTCTTGCCATCTTCCGTTAAGATAAAACTTATAATCGAATTTGCTAAAAGCATATGTCAACGGAATTGTAAAATCGATTCCGGTTGCTTCGTCACTTTCCTCTCTATATAAAATATTTTTCCCATTGATATTCTTTTTCATATAGTAGTCTATCTTTACAGGGATTGATCCGTTGAAAAAAAGAGAATGCGTGCTAACAAAAGAGAGCTTTTTTATAAATCCATCATTTGCGGCACTAAAATTGCCTATTTTGCATCTTATATCGGATTGAATAAGTAGCGCAATCTTTTCCAGTCGTTCTATCTTTTGATTTTTCGATTCAAGGAAGGCTTTCGTGTTTGCAAGACTGTCAAAGGTTTCCATCAGAGCTACAATTATTATGCCTGAAAGTACAACAGCCACCAAAATCTCAATAAGAGTAAATCCGTTTTTCTCGCCTTTTTTAATACCTTCTTTAATAATAGAATACATAACTTATACTTTCTCCATCTTTTCTGAAGCTCCAGGTCAACTTCACAATATTGTATATGCCTATTTTTTGTTTTTCGATTTTTTCAGCATCTATGCCGTCTTTTTCTATATCCACCCATCCGTCTGTGGCATCAGGATAATTATCAATTAACGGATATATGATGCTGTTTGCATTCATAATCAAGGCTAATTTTTTCTCGGCGCTGTTTTGAGCATATAACGTCTGATTTATACTTCCATAGATTCCAAACGCTATGACAGCAAATATGACAAGTGAGATAAGCACCTCAATCAGTGTAAATCCGTTGCATAATGCGGTTTGCTTTTTCATAACGATTTAAAATGCAGAAGCAGCGGGCTGGACTCAAGTTTTCTACCGTTATCAAGCACTATCTGGACGCTATCCATAATTCCATCAGGATAAACAAAAAAGTAGTATTTTATGCCTTTTGGATTTTTGCCGTTTACAATTATAGAAAAGATATCATTTTTCAGCTCGTAATTCTTTTTTTCTATATGAATAATATCTGAGCCTTCTGTTCCCCAAACAACAACCGGTGCATCCGTTTCGGCTGCTTTTTTATATGCATCAGCAATAATTCCATCAAACCGGTTTTTTCTGTTTGCAGCGTTGCTGCTGAAGAAATTATTAATCTCCGGAATTACAAAAGCAAAAGCCATGCTTAAAATAATCATAACAACCATTATTTCTATAAGTGTAAAGCCTGATTCTTTGTAGTGATAGAAATGGTTTGTCAAGATTTATTTCAGCTCCCAGCTCTTGATATCTGCATTGACGCCACTTCCCCCTTCTTTTCCGTCGGCTCCAAGGCTTATAATCTCATAATCTCGCCCGTTGTCACCCGGAGATCGATAAATATAGGCGTTTCCCCAAGGATCTTTAGGGACATCGGTTGCATCAAGATAACCCCCCTGCTTCCAATTGGCAGGAATTGGCGGCAATTCAGGTTTTTTTACAAGTGCCTTTAGCCCTTGCTCGGTGGTAGGATAAGTTCCGTTATCAAGCTTATACATCTTCAATGCCAGCTCTATAGCCTTTATATCGCTTTTTGCCTTCACTATTCGAGCCTCATCCGGTTTTTGCATAATTTTTGGCACGAGAAATGTTGCCAGAATACCCAAAATGACCACAACAATCATTAACTCCAAGAGCGTAAATCCTTCCGTTTTTTTCATTTTGCACTCCTATTCATTATTTTACCAGTTCATTAATGTCAAACAACGGAACCATAACCGACATAACGATAAACCCTACTACGGCTCCCAAAAAAAGAATTGATGCAGGTTCTGCTGTTGAGACAATTAACTTTAGCATTTTATTAATATCTTTCTCATAATAAATCGCCATTCTTTCCACAAATTCAGAAAGCTTTCCGCTTCTTGCGCCGGTGCTTATACTCGCAATGAACATCGCATCAAAAAGTTTTGTTTCCTCGAAAGCTTTATCTACAGCCATACCTTCTTCCAGCTTCTCAGCTGCCTCTTTCATTCGTTTGTGAAACAGATGATTGCCTACCACTTTATAGCTTGATCTGATTGCATCAACCAGAGGAATGCCGGCTTTGAGCTGAAATGCCAAAACGGATGAGAAACGGGTAATCAATATCTTGCGATAGATAAAAATATCAAGCAAAAAATTTTCTATCGCATTTCTGAAGTTTTCTATTTTTAAATAAGCAATTCTTAAGAGGATAAAAATCGCAACAATAAATATAATCAACTCCGCAAAATAGTTTTGCATAAATGCGCCCGCTGAAATGATAATTTTTGTTATTGTAGGAAGCTCTTTATGAAGCGATAAAAAAATATGCTGCATCTTTGGAACAATGTAAATAAGCAAAAAACTTACAACCCCTACACCTAAACTAAGTATAAATGCCGGATAAGCGGCTGCTGAAATAAGTTTGTTTCTCAGTGCGCTCTTATTTTCTTCATAACCTGAGATTTTAAACATAATTTTGTATAGATCGCCTGTTTGTTCGGCAATTTCTATCATATTAAGATACAAAGATCCGAAAATCTTGGGATAACTTTTAAGCGCAGAGGAAAATTTTACTCCTTCATTCACCTTATCTTTTATATCCAAAAGCTGCTCACGTATACCGCCTTTCATTTGATATGCAACAATACGAAGTGCTTCTACAAGCGGTATCGAGCTTTCAAGCAATGTAGCCAGTCTGAAAAACAGATCTGCTCTCTGCTTTTGCGAAACATGAAACCGTTTTGAGAAAAAGCTTCCTGAGGAAAACGTTTTCTTTTCAATCTTTTGGAGCTTTTCAGGAAATAATCCTTTGTTTTTTAATATCAAAACCGCTTTATCACGGGCTTCTGATTCTACGATTCCGTTTTTTTTGCGCCCTTGCCTATCGTAGGCAATATATTTAAATACCGGCATCTTGCTACAATCTTGTTGCCAAAAGTATTTCTTCCGGTGTTGTTATTCCGGCTTTGACCTTGTTGATTCCGTCTTCGAACATTGTTTTCATACCACCTGAAACCGCAGCCTTTTCAATCTCATTTGCATCGGCTCTTTGCATTATCTTCTTTTTTATCTCCTCAGTCATATTCATAAATTCAAAAATACCCACACGTCCTGAAACGCCGCTGTTTCTGCAATGGCTGCATCCTGTTCCTTTCTTATATCGGTCTATAACGATATTATAACCTTTCATTATATCTGCTATCTGACTATCCGGCTCAACCTCTTCTGCGCAATAGCTGCAATTTCGTCTCACAAGTCTTTGTCCTATAACCATCAATATTGATGAAGCAAGCAAAAACGGCTCAACTCCCATATCTATCAGTCTTGCCAATGTCGTAGATGCATCGTTAGTATGAAGAGTGGACAGAACCAGATGACCTGTCAGCGATGCGGAAATAGCAGCTTTGGCGGTTTCAACATCTCTTATCTCTCCGACAAAGATAATATCGGGGTCCTGTCTCAAAAAATATTTAAGCGCGCTTTCAAAGGTAAGACCTATCTGTGGATTAACCTGAACCTGCGCAATTCCGTCCATTCGATACTCAATCGGATCCTCTATGGTCATAATATTCTTTTCAACCGTCACTATTTCTCTGATAGCTGAATAGAGCGTGGTTGTTTTGCCTGAGCCGGTAGGTCCGGTTACCAATATAATCCCGTTTGGATAAGAAAGTTTATCTTTGAATAGTTTGAGCAAATGTTCATCTAACCCAAGATCTGACAATCTGAGCTTATCCTGATTTGTATCCAAAATTCTCAAAACCGCTTTTTCTCCTGAAACGGTAGGAATAACCGAAACCCTGATGTCAATTGTTTTTGTGCCTACATTTACCCTTATAACTCCATCCTGAGGTCTTCTTGATTCGGCAACGTCAAGTCCGGCCATAACCTTTATTCTTGAGATTACAGATTCCTGAATCTTTTTATTATATTTACGATATTCCGACAAAACACCGTCTATCCTGAATCTGATGCTAAATTTATCCTTTTGTCCTTCAAGATGTATATCACTTGCGCGCTGCTTTACCGCATTTATAATCGCTTTATTTACAAGCTGCACAATAGGAGCATCTGAATATGAGCTTTCAAGAATATTTTCCTCGTCTATGAGCAGTTCTTCGTCTTTTTCGTCCAATACGGAATCGGTTTCGATTAAACCGTATATTTCCTCCATTGCCTTTAGAATTTCTTCCTTACTCTTTTGTTCAACAACGGAAATCTTACCAAGCTTGATTCCCATATAATCGGCTTTTTTAGCGCCTTCCTCATCAAGTGCCCAAAAATAGATGCGGTTATTCTGGCAATATACAGGTATAAAGCTCTTTTTATCCGAAAATTGTCTGTAAAACTCTATTGTTTCCTTTGAAAGGGTGGAAAAATCAGTTTTCATTATGATTATTCTGCTTTGAAAGTTTCTTCAATTCCTTCTGGTTGTTTATAATTTTTGCGGTTAAAAAGATCATGAGATTTGTTTTTTCCGACTGCACCTTTTTATATTTGAAAAGCTCACCCAGTAACGGAACAGAAGAAAGCAACGGAACGCCTTGATTTGTATAGGTTTTATCGTTTTTGATTAATCCGCTTATCAAAATCTTTTCTCCGTTAGCCAAAGATAGCTTGGTTTTTGTAGTTCTGGTCAAGGTCACCGGTGCAGCCTCAGTCGAACTGCCAACGCTGCTGGTAACTTTTTTTATCTCTATGTCTGTGTCCATAATAACTTTACCATTGCTTATATGAGGCAGAACAGTTAATTTGATTCCTACATCTCTGTAATCATAGGAAAATATAGGATTGCCGTTTGTGTCATATTTTTGAGAAATCAGAAACGGTCTGTTTTCTCCTACAAAGATACTGGCTTTTTGATTATCAAGCGTAATAATATGCGGATTTGAAAGAATATTTATACCCTGTTTTTGCTTAAGTGCATTAAGAAGCATTCCAAGCGTGGGAAATTTGGTTCCCTGATAAGTAACAACGTTACCCAAAATTCCAAGACTGAACCCTCCGGGAATGGCTGTCAACTGATTATTGTTTAATATAGAATTTTGCAGATTTGCCAATGTCCCTGTCGTGGAATTATTAGTAAAACCCACATTGCTGCCCTTTGATGCAACTCCTGACCACTCAATACCAAATTCAGAAAGTTTCGAGAGGCTTGTTTCAAGAATCAGCGCCTCAACGTATACCTGTTTTAGCGGGATATCAAGCTTAGATATCAGTTTTTCTATCTTGTCATAAATCTCAGGTGAGCCCAAAACGATAATCGAGTTGGTGGCACTATCATATGAGATTGAACTTTTTTTAAATAACGGATTCTTAGAAAGAAGTTTCATAATTATATTATAAACATCCTTTGCTACCGCATTTTTAAGATAAAAAACCTTTTGAGCCTTCTGACCTTTAAGATGTTCCACAATTTGCTCAACCAACTTTTTTATATATATCGAGTTCTGCTCTCTTGAGGCAATCATAATCGAATTGCTTGCTGTTTCATTGAATATAATGGGACGATATGACAGATCGCTTCTTGCTGCAATATTGCTGAAAAATCCTTTCAACTCATTGGCAACAATTTTGCTTGATACCCCTTTAATCGGAAACAGATTTATGTTATACGATTGGCTTTTATCAATATCTTTAACGAGTTTTTCCATCTGAACCACTTTATTTTGGGAATCCGTTATAATAAGTGCATTTAAACCTGAGACCGCATCCACATGTCCGAAACTGGAAACAAGATGCATTAAAGGTAGCTTGAGTTTTGAAACCGCTACATTTTTTAATCGTATTATAGTGGTAATCACAGAGTTGGAAGCAGCTTTAAGGGAAGATTGATACGGCGCTCCGATGTTTCGAAGACTATTTACCCTTATAATTACAATGTTTTTCCCTTTTTTTACACTGACAAGACCGTTTTCTTTCAGAACGGAATGAAGAATTTTTATAAGATCGTCATTGCTCAAAGCAAGAGGTGAATATATCGTGACTTTAATATTTTTTGGAATGATCGAAGATTCGAAGCTAAAATTATGATTGGTGCGTTTGGATACAAATTTTATAAAATCTTCAAAGTTAACATTATTTAAATAGGTATTCAATTCTTTTTGAGCATAAGATACAGGGGGAAACAAAAGTGAAAAAAGTATCGCTATATAAACTATTTTCTTAGCCAAATAACCGTTTTTACCAATTAGTTGTGTTATCAAACCTGCCATTCTCTTTTTTAATAACCCGTTTTTATTAATCGACACTTTGTTTCCTCCGCTATTGAATTATTCAACTTCCACAAATATGGTTTTCTTCTTACCGTTTCTTAATATGTCAAGATTTACGCTTGTCATATTGGACAGTTGAGAATAAAGACTCATCATTTGCATTGTATTGCTTGTTGGTCTTCCGTTTACACTTACAATAATGTCTCCTCTCTTTATACCTATTTTGTTTAAAATAGAAGCCTTGCTAAGATAGGAAATTCTGTATCCGATTGTTTTAGTTCCTTTGAAATAAGGATTTATCTGGACGTTTTTCAGAAATCTGTTAAAGTCGGAAAGTTTTTTTCTCAATGTAGCTTTCTGTATTGTTATACGCTCTATAGTATTGTAATTGATGTCCGGGCTAATGTATTTTTCGAATACTGATTTCATTTCGTATGTTTTTATGGTAAATTTCTTTATCTGCCCTGTAATCTTGTTTTTCAAATAAACAGTTGAGTCAACGATATTTTTTAGATACCACCCATCTACAGCGGTTTTTTTACCCACAATCAGCAAGGGTTTATCCTTCTTTTTAAACAAAGCCACCGGTGATTTACCGCGCATAAAACCAACGAGACTGTAACCGTCTATAGTTGAAGTCTTTGGCGAATTACTATTTTTTGAAACAAGCCGTGGTTGTAGCTCGCCTACATATGCATTAAGCGGATTACTTTTGACAATATCTTCTATCATCGATCTATCACCATCAATATTTTTGATTGATATTTTCCTGATAATCACTTTATGTAAAGGAGGTCTTACTTTATATTCAAGAAAACCTGATATCAGATATGCTATAGAAAGTCCAAAAAACAAAGGGTATATCAGATATAACTGTTTCATCGGCGCTATTTTATATAATCTTCTATCGTAGTCAAGCAGATGCGAATATCATCATTATAATCAGAGGGATGATTTCACCTTAATCTACTTTCTTCCCTGACAGAAAAATACCAAATTTTCTATTATAAAATTTATTGCAGAGCCTGCTTCATGTTTTCAGATTCGTTGGAAACATCATTTGCAGAAACGCTGAGCAGTTCTATTTTGCTTGCCTGTTCTTCGGTAAGTTTGTCAAGAGTTCTTATCTGATCAAACAATCCGCCGGTTGCATGTTTGATTTCATCAATAGCAGTCTTGATGTTTTCCGAATCACCTGCTGTTTTATTGCTTAGCTCTCTTATTGCATCAGCGACTACACTAAAGCTTTTTCCTGCGTTCCCGGCTCTTGCCGCTTCTATTGTTGCGTTTAAGGACAAAAGATTTGTTTCTCTTGCTACCGATTCGATAGATTCCGTGATCTTATCGATACCTTCTACTTTCTGCATTACGGTTTCACCCATTCTGGAAAGATTTTTACCTGTTTCGTAAAGTTTTTCTACCATTTTTGCAAATGCATCCGATGCATTTTTCAGCTTTTTTTGTATATTATCCAGATTCTCAGCAATTTCTTCTGCAGCTTTTTGTTTTCTTTCAAGTTCGCTCATCTTATGCTGTATCTGCTCGTTTAATCTTTTCGATTCATTCAACTGATGCATGTTGGTGATTCTGCCGGATGCCAGATGGGCGAAAAGGGTCAATATTTGAATATCATCGTCGTTAATAGGTTCTTTCTTAAACTTATTATCTATCCCGATGACACCAAACGGTTTGTCATTCATAGTCAAAGGCAGGATGATAAATGATTTTGATCTTATGGCTCTTATTTTTGCAACCTCTTTTGAAACCCTGTACTCAGGAGGCAGCTTCTGGTTTTTCTTTATCCAGCGCGGTTTCATATCAGAATATACCAAAAAAAGTACCCCGCTGCTTTTGTCTATCGGAGCTCTTATCGATTCAAGCGGTTCACCTTCGTTTCCGATCGATTTTACGCATTGAAGCCACCCGTTTTGCGCAATAAGTATATTTACTCTGTCAAATCCCAATATCTCGTGAGCAGCATCGGCAATTTTGTCATAAAGTTCTTCCATAGTTCCAGCCGTTACCAAATCGGCAGCAACTTTTGTTAAATTGGCAGCCTGTTGTTTATAATCGCCTTTTTTTCGTTTAAACAGTTTTATTATGGACATTTTACCACCTATTATTAATCGGATTTACAAAAGTTGAGAAGCTTTTGAGGTATTAGCTCAAGCGGCAGAACCTCATCGGCTGCACCCAAGTCAATTGCTTCAGCTGGCATACCAAAAACAACGCAGGTTTCCTTATTCTGAGCTATCGTCTTTGCTCCTGCCTGCTTCATTTTTAGCAATCCGTCCGCTCCGTCTTTACCCATACCTGTAAATATTGCACCAACGGCATTTGCGCCTGCATATTTTGCAACGGAGTTAAAAAGAACATCCACAGCAGGACGCTGGTGATGAACCAAAGGACCATCGGTTATTCTCACAATGTATCTTGCCCCGCTTCTTGTCAACATCATATGAAAGTTTCCGGGAGCAATAAGGGCTGTGCCGGGTAAAACCGCATCTCCGTCGGCTGCTTCTTTAACGGTAATCATGGATATCGAGTTAACCTGATCGGCATAACTTTTTGTAAACAACGGAGGCATATGCTGAACGATTACTATTCCCGGGCTTGCTTTTGGCATATGAGATAATACAAAACGCAATGCTTCGGTACCGCCGGTTGAAGCTCCAAGCGCAATAATTTTGTTTGTTGTCTGTTTCAATGAAAGCGATGAGGAGATTTTCAGACTGTTTGACATCTTTCTTTCTCTCAGGCTAATCATTTTTTTCAGATTGACCTTAGCTGCAGCCCTTATCTTTTCTATAAGCTGCTCGCTCATCTGTCCAACCGTAAAAGATGAGCCAGGCTTGGCCATCACTTCAACCGCTCCAAGCTCAAGTGCCTGAATGGCAACTTTGCTTCCCTTAGGCGTCAGGGAACTTACAATTATAACAGGAATCGGGTAAAATTTCATAAGTTTATCCAAAAAAGTTATTCCATCCATGCGCGGCATTTCAACATCAAGTGTTATTACATCAGGTTTGAGTTTGACAATCATATCTCTGGCAACAAATGGGTCCGGAGCGGCACCTACAACCGATATATCAGGAGCTTTTGCAAGCTCTGTTTTAAAAATTTTTCTTACAACCGCAGAATCATCTACAACCAAAACCTTAATCATATCCGTCCCCTTTTTTATATGGGTACCAATCATATTCTCTTATACGCTCCGAGTTAATAATCGCTATCTCATCGGTCTGATTAAAATAAACCAGTTTTCTACCTATATGCCCTCCGGCATCGATCTTTGTGATCTTGATTCCAAGTCGTTTGAGAGTTTTTTTTGCCTGTTCTATATTGGATTTTCCCACCGACTCACCCGGTTTATCCGAACCTCCCAAAATTTTTGATACTATATCGGTTTTCTTTGACCCGAACTGAATCATTGAATTGTAGATGGAAAGTATAGATACATTTCCATACTCAACTGTAGCATTGCTTGCGTTTTCGGTTCTGGGATAGATAAAATGAACTGCTCCCCCATAACGCAATCGCACATCATGCATCGTAACCATAACAGCATTGCCTAATACGGCATATATTACCGTAGGTTCACGCGATACTATCAGATATCCCGGTTTGATAAGTGTTTTATGTGCCAGCGGGAAATTCATTATATCTCCATCTCGTAAACGGCTGAGTTATATTTTTGAATTGACTTTGCCATAATCCGGTCTATCTCTTTTTGTGTAAGATCAAACTCCTCCTGAAGATTATTGCCTCTATAACTAAGTCCGTCTAATGAGGTTGTTACTCCTGCAATCATAACAAGAATATCTGAAAACGCAACAATATGTGTTGTTTTAAGCTCGCTTTTGTATGGGGTGTGGTGATATTTTACCGCATCTATTATACTTTGAGGAAACTCCCAATGCTTCAAAACAAGAGCACCAATCTCAGAATGCGTGGTTTTAAATAGAATCTCTTCTCTTTCATCGAAACTTTTATCAGAAAGGGAAATAATCTGTTCTTTTTTTTGAGGATGCTTCTCTATGATTTTGCCGAATATTATTTTACCTATATCTCGCAACAGCGATGCTGTAAATATAGTCTGGGAGTCCTCGATCTTGAGAAATTCAGCAAGCGTTTCAGCCATCAAGCCTCCTGCAACCGAAGATTGCCACAATTCTCCCTCATTTAATTCGTAATAGGTTTGGTAAGAGGAAAAATACGGTTTTATAGAGCGCAGGAATATCATCTTTTGAATTTTTTCCGCGCCAAGGTAATTTACCGCCTGTTTTATGCTTGAAAATTTTTTGCGAGCACCGAAATAGGGAGAATTTGCCATTTTCAACAGATCAACAGTCAAAGCGGCATCATATCGAATTATGTTGATTAGTTTATT
>Ga0256829_1002876_pt1 | contig 12419 bp, 10 predicted proteins | sample 131447metaG_FD_185979 | JGI IMG/M metagenome (GOLD analysis project Ga0256829, IMG submission 185979) | Hydrothermal vent microbial communities from Lau Basin, Pacific Ocean - 131-447 | ecosystem: Environmental > Aquatic > Marine > Hydrothermal vents | place: Pacific Ocean: Lau Basin | collected... | reverse complement strand
AAGTGACAATGAACGTAAAAACGTAAACGTGAAAGAACTTTTTAATCAGTAAATGAAAAGTGTCAGCGAATTAACAGATTTTTACTATAAAACGCTCTATCCTGTTTTAGAAAAATTAGAGAAAGAAAGGAAACAGCTCAAAAGTAAAATTTTGAGTATTGGAGCTGTTTATACGCTTGTTGTCATTCTCATAGCTTTTTTATTTTTGCAAAACAGCCAAAGTATAGATACTTATATTTTTGTAGCAGTTGCGTACATTGCAGTAGGCGGAGGCATATACAAATACCTGCTCAAAGACTACACAACAGAATTTAAAAGTTCAATCATCAAGCCGCTCATTCACGAGATAGATAAACACCTCAACTATATGCCAAATATGCATATATCACAAACAGACTTTACCTGTTCACAAATTTTTACAACACATCCGGACAGACTCAGCGGTAATGACTATATTCACGGAAAAGTAGATGGCATCAAACTTGAATTATCTGATTTACTTGCTCAAAAAAAGCATACAGATTCAAAAGGAAGAACAAGCTGGAGTACCTTTTTTCAGGGGCTTTTTATAGTATGTGAATTTAATAAAAATTTTAAATCTCAAACAGTAATTCTCCCAGACAGTGCCCAAAATGCTTTTGGAAATATAGTAGGTAACTGGTTGCAGGCAAACAATATCAGCCGCAATGAACTTGTAAAAATGGACAATATTGAGTTTGAAAAAGCATTTGTTGTCTATTCAAACGACCAGATAGAAGCACGTTATATACTAACACATACACTTATGCAAAAATTACTTCAATTTAAAAAAAAGTCAAAACATCCTTTATCACTCTCATTTATTGGTGGGAAAATTTCTATGGCCATAGAGTACAACGAAGACTTATTTGAGCCGTCTATCTTTCATTCACTATTACAGTATAAAATAGCAATGCAATACATTCATACCCTGCATTTAGCACTGGGTATTGTTCAAGAATTACAACTCAGCCAAAAATTATGGAGTAAAAGATGAATAACGAAACAAACACACTGCGTCTGAGCATAAAAGACCTTTTTACAAAAAAAATGCTGATGTACTCCATCATGCCTTTTATAATCAGTATGATTATTTTATATATTCTCTTTTTTATTGTTGCAGGTTTAGGCGTTGACCAACTCGGTACAATGGATGTTCAAACTACACAAACAACTATACAAAATGGAATTCCCCATACTGACAGCTTTCAAGCAACTCTAGCAGGCACAAGCATTATGAAATTTTTAATGAGTAGTGCACTTACTTCTTGGATAGCAACATTTTTTATTTATACCATCGGTGGGCTTTTAACACTCTATGCTTCCATTTTTGTTGCACTTTTAGTCATTGGTTTTTTAACACATTCCATTCTCAAAGAGATTCAATACAGGCACTACCAAGATGTTCAAATGATAGGATATTCTAATGCTTTTGAAGGAATACTTTTAACACTCAAATGGGTATTTATAATGATACTGCTCTTTTTGGTATTTATTCCTCTGTATTTTATTCCTCTAGTAAACATCATAGCATTTAATTTTCCACTATATTACTTTTTCCATAAGATGATGACTTATGATGTATCTTCTTGCATTTGTACCAAAGAAGAAGCTATGAAAATTAAATTTTTTCATGCAAATACGCTTCGACTCAAAACTTTAGGGCTTTACTTGCTTTCGCTTATTCCCTTTGTTATCTTTTTTGCATCGGTGTTTTATGTAATTTATCTCGGACACAGCTATTTTATAGAGGTGAAAAAATTAAGAAGTGAGGCTTAGTCCTCCTCCTTTTGCTCTTCTTGCATAACCATTTTCCTATACGCTTCATCTTTTGGCACAAGTCCTGCTTCATACAAAAACTGACTCGGCACAAAGTTTTGTTTTTTAATTTTGTCATATTTTGCATAGCTGAGGTAGAGTATATCTTTTGCTCGAGTAACCGCTACATAAAAAAGCCGTCTTTCTTCATCGAGACTGCCACCTCTTTGCATCAGTTTTCTGTTTGGAAAACGCCCGTCCATCAAGTCAATTATATACACTTCTTTATACTCAAGACCTTTACTTGCATGTACACTTAAAAGGTTTACCCCCTCACCCTGTGTTAAATCAGATGAACCTAAAATCATAGCATTTAAAAATCTTTCATGTTCATTATAAGGCTTGGCAAGCTCTTCTAGGAGCAATATTTTTCGCTCAATTCTGCTTAAAGCTTCTGTTTTTTGTTTCTCATCCACAGAACCGTCTTTTAGTGTCGCTCTTTTTGTTGCCAAGACATCGGCTATATACATGTAAAGTGCTGAATTAGCAATTTTTTTTACAATAGTTTTAGGTTGCTTAAGCCCTTTTAAATCACGAAACAACAAGTAAAAATTATGCAAAAATGTTGCACTCTCTTTTGTAAGTCTAGGATGTTTAAGGACTGGGTTTTTCATAAACTTTGCTTCAAAGCCGAGTTTTGCATATTTACCGACGGCACCAAGCTCTAAAAAATCATCAAAAAGACCAAGTTGATGATTTAACTTTCTTTTTTCAAAAGGATTTTTCATAGATTCATCAGGGGCATAAAGTCCATAAAAAATACTTCCCTGCCCTAAAGTTTTCAGAGCAATATAAAGTTCTTTTGCCATAGCAGAGCCAATACCGCGTGCAAATTCAAAGAGGTGAATAAAAGACATCATATCTGACTCATTGACAAGCAATGTATATAAATCTAAAATGGCTTTAATCTCTCGCGAATCAAAAAAACTCGTACCTCCCTTGCGTTTACAAGGAATATCTAACTCACGCAGTCCCACTTCTATACCATCTGCCGAAGCATTATTTCGAAATATAACGGCTATCTCTTCTCTTGGTGTTGAAGTATCTCGAATCATTGCTGCCATGGCATGATACTGGTCAAACAACTCATCAAATGCCAAAAGTTTTGGAGGCTGTGCATCATATATGCGTGTCACTTCAAGTTTTTTAGGGTAAATTCTTTCATTGTGCTCTATAACTTTACTTGCAAGAGAAAGAATAGGAACAGATGAACGATAATTTTTTGTCAAAGTATGCACAACAGCATCCGGATATTTTGTGGTAAAAGAACCTATAATTCCAATATCGGCACCATTAAAAGCATAAATGCTCTGATCGTAATCCCCTACACAAAAAAGTGAAGGCGGGTTCATAGCATCTATTAGCGTACCCTGCAAGGCATTTGTATCTTGATATTCATCCACCAAAACTTCTTTATAGCCGAGTTCATCATTTTTACACATACTTCTAAAATTTAAGAGCAAATCATTAAAATTTAAAAAGCCATACTCTTTTTTTAAGGCTTCAAATTCATCGACAATATCAGCATATATCATAGCAAAAGGTTCATGTTCTGGGTAATTTTCAATCAACCAATCTTCAAAATTATTTTCTAGTTCCGTATTTTGATAAAAAGAGTATAAATCATACAGATAATTTCCACCATAAGGCTGAACTTCCGCTTCTATATGCATAAAAGAGCGTTTTTCAAATACAGAACGAAAAAGCGTTTTAAGCTCACGCTGTTGTTTTAATACTACTCTTTTGTCTCTTTTTTTCAGCCATCTGTAGCTCACCGCATGAAAAGTTCCAGCATCTATTTTTTTAGCAACGCCTGCACCAAAGTACTCCGCCACACGTGCGACCATTTCCGCTGCAGCTTTGTTCGTAAATGTTAAAAGAAGAATTTCATTTGGTTGAATCCCGCTGCTTAAAAGATGCCCAATTCGTCCAACAATAGTCGAAGTTTTACCTGTTCCAGCAGAAGCAATAATAAGATTTTTACTGTGAGGAGATGTCGCAGCAGCATGTTGTTCTTCATTTAAACGAGTCAATGGCATAGAGACACTCCTTAGGTAATTTTAAGAGTGTGATTATACTTAAGTTTTGTTAAACTTAAATTACAGCTATTTGTGATAGAATTGTCTACAAAAAAACATCACGGACCTTAAAATGAATAAAGATGATAAATTACTAAAGATTGTATCAAATGATGTTAAACACTCTATTGAAGAGCTTTCCATCGTTACTCCTACTGTTTATGCCACTCTATTTTCAGAATTAGCAAAAAAAAATAATCTTGAAATTGAAGATGAAACAAACCTTTCAAAAGAGTTATTAAACTTGGAATGTTCCAAACTTACTCATTTACAAGAACAAACAACGAGAAATGCAAAAGAGCTAAGCGAAAGTGCGAAAAAAGCAATTACTGCTATAAAAGAGAAAGATGAAAATCTTTTACACCATGTTTTAGAAGAGACACAAGCCCTGCGAAAAGAGATAGAAGCCCTTAAAATATCTGTTTATCAAGATGAATTAACGCATACTTTTAACAGAAAATGGTTACATGATAATTATTTAGATGAAGAAGAAAATTTTAAAGAAGACGGAATTCTTGCAATTATTGATTTAAACTACTTTAAATAAATTAATGACACATATGGACATGTTATTGGTGACAGAGTCTTAATTTTTATAACCAATGAGTTAAAAAAAATAAAAGTTCCGGTTATTCGTTATGGAGGTGATGAATTTTTACTTATGTTTTCTTCTGATTTCAATATGCAAGATAGCATAAATTCTTTAAATACAATGAGAGAGAACGTCATCTCTAAAAAGCTCAAAGCACATGATAAAATGTTCAGAAGCAGTTTTTCTTTTGGCATTTATAAATTTCAAAAAAACAATGCACTAACAGAAGTTATTGAGCAGGCAGATAAAGAGATGTATCATGATAAAATAGAAATAAAAAAAAGGGTAACGGGAATAGTTTTCTAAGCAAATACTCACCTCTTTTTAGATATAATCGCGGAATTTCAATCATAAATTTAAGGCGATTATATGTCAAACAACAAATACAATCCACAAGAAATAGAAGACAAATACTATAAAATTTGCGAAGAAAGACAATACTTTGAAGTAGACGGCAATAAAGAGATTCAAGAAAAAGATAAGAATTTCTCTATTATGATGCCGCCTCCAAATGTCACCGGTCGCCTGCATATTGGTCATGCACTCACTTTCACACTCCAAGACATCATTACACGTTATAAACGTATGGATGGTTACAAAACCCTTTGGCAGCCGGGAACTGACCATGCGGGAATTGCTACACAAAATGTTGTTGAAAAACAACTTCTTGCCGAGGGAACAACAAAAGAAGAAATAGGTCGTGAAGCTTTCTTAGAGCGTGCCTGGAAATGGAAAGCGGAATCTGCCGGAATTATGACTGAACAGCTTCGTAAAATGGGTGTCTCTCCTGCATGGGAAAGAGAACGTTTCACCATGGATGCGGGACTACAAAAGTCTGTAAAAGAGGCCTTTGTTCATCTTTACAATGAGGGTTTGATTGTTCGCGGTAACTACATGGTAAACTGGTGTACCCATGATGGGGCACTTTCAGACATTGAAGTCGAACATGAAGAAGAAAACGGAAATTTTTACCATATGCTCTACCATTTCACAGATGGCAGTGGCAGCATTGAAGTAGCTACAACAAGACCTGAAACATACTTTGGGGATACTGCTGTTATGGTGCATCCTGATGATGAACGATATCAAAACATTATAGGCAAAGAAGTCTTTCTTCCACTTTTAGATAAAAAAATAAAAATCATTGCAGACTCGTATGTTGATATGGATTTTGGAACAGGCGTTGTAAAAGTTACTCCTGCCCATGATCAAAATGACTACGAAGTCGGAAAACGTCATGATCTGGAATTTATCACAGTATTTGACGAAAAAGGGATTTTAAACGACTATGCCGGTGAGTTTAAAGGAATGGAGCGTCTTGAGGCAAGAGAACCTATTGTAAAAAGATTACAAGAAGAAGGTTACATTGTTAAAATAGAAGACCATAAGCATCAAGTCGGACACTGTTATAGATGCCACAATGTTGTTGAGCCTTATATCTCAAAACAATGGTTTGTACGCAAAGAAGTGGCAGATAAATCGATAGAAAAAACAAATGCCGGTGAAGCTCAGTTTTTTCCTCCGCACTGGATAAATTCATATAACTCTTGGATGGGAGAACTGCGTGACTGGTGCATTTCCCGTCAACTTTGGTGGGGACATCAAATTCCTGTATTTTATTGTGGAGAATGTGACCATGAATGGGCAAGTGAAAATGAGCATCCAAGCGAATGTCCAAAATGTGCTTCAAAAAACATTACACAAGACCCTGATGTACTTGATACATGGTTTTCTTCAGCACTTTGGCCTTTTTCAACTTTAGGCTGGGGAAATGGCGATACAGAGATGGATAAACTTTTCAAATCAGAAGATATGAAAGATTTTTATCCAAATACTCTGCTAATTACAGGATTTGACATTCTTTTCTTCTGGGTTGCAAGAATGATGATGATGGGTGAACATTTTAATGGAGAACTTCCTTTTAATCATATTTATCTACATGCACTCGTTCGGGATGAACATGGCCAAAAAATGAGTAAATCACGCGGAAATGTCATAGATCCACTTGACACGATAGACAAATACTCTGCAGATATTTTACGCTTTACATTGGCAATATCAGCCGCACAGGGACGAGATATCAGAATGAGTCAAGATAAACTCGAACTCAATCGTAACTTTACAAACAAGCTTTATAATGCTTCAAAATACCTGCAAATGAATGTGGAAACTTTTCCTGACATGAGTGGTTTTTGTATCAATACAGACTTAGGGCGTTATATGATGAGCCGCCTGAATTTTGCGACAAAAGAAGTGCGTGCTTACCTTGATGAATACAAATTTAATGATGCAGCACTGACAATGTATCGTTTTTTATGGAATGAATTTTGTGACTGGGGTATTGAGCTGAGTAAGGCTGATAAAACATCAATCGTAGAGCTTGGTGCAATTTTTAAAGAGGCTATGAAACTTTTACACCCTTTTATGCCATTTATTACAGAACATCTTTACCATGAACTCAGCGGAACAACACTGGAAAATTCTGACTCGATTATGATTAAAAAATTTCCACATAAAACAAAACAGCGTAAAGAAGAGAAAACATTTGCAATTATTATGGATGCTATTGTTTCTATCCGCCGTGCAAAAGTTTTAGTTGATTTAGCGAACCAAAAAATCGAGCTTGCTTATGTAAAAATTGACGGACTGAGTAAAAAAGAAAAAGAGATGATGCTTCCTTTCATCGCCAGACTTGCAAAAGTTAATGATGTAAAATTCACAGATACAAAAGTAGAAAATTCTGTCAGTGATATTGCCGATACATGCGAAACTTTTATTCCGACCGATTCTATTGATTTGGCACCGATTATCAACAAACTAACAAAACAAGATGAAAAACTACAAAAAGAGATAGGAAAATTAAACGGAATGCTAAATAATGAACGTTTTGTGGCCAATGCTCCGGCAGATGTTTTAGAAAAAAATCGAGAAGCTCTCAACGATGCCCAAGCAAAACGTGTAAAAGTACTTGAACAGCTTAATTCATTAAAGGCATAATTTGTTCGATATAAGAAAATATACATCTCCAAATATAAAAAATGATATTTTATCAGGTCTTGTTGTTGCAGTGGCACTTGTTCCTGAAGCAATAGCTTTTAGTTTTATAGCCGGTGTCAGCCCTATTGTAGGGCTTTATACAGCTTTTATTTTAGGGTTAATTACAGCACTTATCGGCGGAAAACCGGGAATGATTAGCGGTGCAACGGGAAGTGTTGCTGTCGTTATTATTGGTCTCGTTATTCAAGCAAATACAAAATTAACATTGCAAGGTTTTAGTGGAGATGAGTTATATATCCATATGCTTAACTATATTCTGCTGGCAACTATTCTTGCAGGCATAATTCAAGTCCTTGTTGGTGTATTGAAATTCGGGAAATTTATTCGTCTTGTACCTCAACCTGCTCTATATGGTTTTGTCAACGGTTTAGCCATTGTCATTGCCATGGCACAGTTTAAATTTTTTGATAATCAAGGCACAAGTATGTATGTCATTGTTGCCATTACCATGCTTATAATGTATTTTTTACCTAAATATACAAAAGTTATTCCTTCAGGGCTTGTGGCTATTGTCCTACTGACACTTATCGTATATTTCGCACATATTAATACGCTTACAGTCGGATCCTTGGCAAATTTATCTGAGTTTCAAGGAAAACTTCCCCACCTGATTATTCCAGATACACTTTTTAGTATGGATGCCTTCATTATGGTACTGCCGTACGCTGTGATTATGGCACTTGTCGGACTTATAGAGTCACTCTTAACACTTGCTGTTTTGGATGAAATGAGCGGAACAAGAGGAAGTGGAAATCAGGAATGTATAGCTCTTGGATGTGGAAATATTGCTTCTGGATTCTTTGGAGGGATGGCAGGATGTGCAATGATTGGTCAAAGTATCATCAACTTCACATCAGGAGGGCTTGGACGTCTCTCTTCTTTTACTGCCGCTGTTGGTCTTCTTATTTTAGTTATATCCATGACTGATGTTTTAAATGCCATTCCTGTCGGTGTTTTAGTAGGCATTATGTTTATGGTAAGTATAGGAACATTTGAATGGTCAAGTTTTTCACACCTTAAACATATGCCGCGTGCTGATGTCTTTGTAATGGTCACAGTCACAATTATTACCGTCGTAGAAGATTTAGCCATCGCTGTGATTGCCGGTGTTATCGTTTCAGCCCTTGTTTTTGCATGGAAACATGCCCGTATTTGGTCAAAAACCTATACGGAAGAAGATGGAACAAAAGTCTATGCACTTGAAGGTCCGCTCTTTTTTGCAAGTGCCACAACATTTTCAGATAATTTTGATGTACTAAGCGATCCTCCAAAAGTTGTTATAGATTTTAAAAATGCAAGAGTTCTAGATTTTTCCGGTGTCGAAGCCATTGACTCTTTAGTCAAAAAATACGAAGATGCAGGCAAAAACCTTTTACTCCGTCATTTAAGCAAAGATTGTAAAAAAATACTTAAAAAAGCCGGACCACATTGCTCTTATGAAGAAGATGATCCGACATATAAAGTAGCCATCAATTACTAAGGTATCTAACGTACATGTATAAAACTCTCAGGCATGATAGATCGATACTTTGGAATGCTTTTGCCTAGGGAAGCGTTTATATAAGTGGGGTCAGCTATAACATAACGCTCTCCAGAGACTTTTACACTGTCACCTTGCATTGGTATGTGCAAGGCTGTACTCATATGGTCTTTATATTTTACACCTACTACGCCAATACCAAAAAGGTCTTTTATAAGACGGGCATATAATACTGCTCTATCTTCACAATCAGATGCTTTATAGTAAAGTGTTTCATCTGCAAACATCACTTTTTCATGCCCAAACTGTTCATCATCTCTTTCATATTTAAATGCTTTTTGCACAAAAGAAAGTAAAAAGTTAAGAGATTCACTTGCTTTTTTATTTTTGATATATGGTTTTAAGCCATCAACGATATTTTCATATGTTACAGTTTCCAAAGGAGCATTAAAAAAAACCTTATAATCTACCTGTGGATATGTTGCCATAAAATCTAGTATGTTTTGATTATATTTGTAAGAAAGAGTATATATTTTACCGTATTCTTTAAAAGAAACTGTTCGACTTTTATAATTTTTTTGTAAAAAAGGAAGTGTCTTAAGAGTAAAATCAAGGCTTTTTTCAGCATTAGGATAATCTTGTTTATACGTATATATTTTTCCAATATTCGCTTTATTATAATGTGACACAACATAAAACTTTTCATTTTTAAGTGTATAATTTGGGGTAGAGTACATCATCCCCTTTACACTGCTTAACAATACAATATGCTTATCTTTATTTAGAGCTACTTTCACCTTATACTCAAGTTTATTAAATATAAACCAAGAAAACAGCTTTGCTTCATCTGCATTTGCATAAATTTTTTTAGAAAGTTTATTTACAAGCAAATAAACACCCCAATCATTTAAGTGTAAATTTCTACATGTAGAATTTATAGTCTCTATCACAGTCGCATAATCATTCGCTGCCATAACACTAAAAAAATTCATTACGCCTTTTTGGTTCATAGGATAATATTTCGCATTTTTAATATTTTTGCTTACATAAAATGAAATATTTTCACCAAAATAATCTACACGCAGTCCATTTTTTATTGGTATATTTTTAAAAGTTTTTTGTATCTTTTTTTTCGTAAGAGATTTTTTTTGTATAAGTAAACGTGGACCTACAGGCGTAGCTCTATGTTGCACCAAATGTGGCAGTGATTTTGGTTTTTCTTTAGAATATAAAGGCTGTGATGTGTAGGCATTATACTCCTGCCATTGCTCTTTGAGATATTTTCCAAAGGCGTTGTCTCTTTTATCTTTAAACTTCGTAAATGATTCTGATTGTATGCGTTTAAAGTCTGCAAAGCTTTGCGCATATACACTGCTAAAACTTATACAAAATAAAAGGCTAAAACGGCCAAATTGACTGAATAATTTTAGTTCCCCATCCTTGTTCTGTTGCACGATCGACATCCCCCTCTGTTTTATATAGTATTTTAGCATCACTTATTTGTGAAGAGTTTATATTATTATATTGATCTATATCATAAGGGCGAATAACCCCAGTTAATTGTACTATCTGTTTTTGATCATCTATTAGTATTTCTCTTTTCCCTGAAATAAAATAGTTTCCATTTTTTAGTACTTTTACTACTCTTGCTGAAATTGTTGTGGTGAAGCTTGCATCTTTAGTAGCACTTCCTGAACCTTTATAGGCACTTGTAGAGCCTGCATTAAAACCTAAACTACTAAATCCGTTTATATTGGCAACTTTAGAATTTACGCCGGCATTGGCACCTGTACTTGAGAATATTCCTCCACCAAGTTGGCTTGAGTCATTTTCTGAGAGTTGTTTTGAACCAGTACTCGAACTTTTTGCGACTTCAGAGATAACTACCGTCACTATATCACTGACATGCATTGCTTTATGGTCTGAAAAAAGAGGATTTTCTCCCTGCCCAAAAATACTACCAGTCGATGTAAAGTCCTGTCGATTTTCTTTTGCCGGCATCTGTTCCACATAAGTAGGTGGCTTAAAGTCAATCTCAGGATCAGTCAATTTTGCGGTACATCCACTAAAAAAAATTATACTAAGTGACAGCATAAAAGTAAGTAATTTTATTTTTTTCATATATCAAATCCAATAACAAATGTTAATTTTGTTATAATTCTAGCAATTATAGTTCCATTAAAAATTTTAAACAAGGATAAGACCAAATGTCATTACGAGAAACAATTAATCAAAATGTCAAAGAAGCTATGAAAGCTAAAGATACAAAAAAAAGAGATGCCCTCCGTCTACTTATGAGTGCTTTTAAACAGATAGAAGTAGATGAACGAAAAGAACTCACAGATGAAGATGTCATCAAAATAATTCAGACACAAATAAAACGAAGAAATGATGCAGCAACGCAATACAAAAATGCAAACCGTGAAGATTTAATGCAAATTGAGCTTGATGAAATCGCCTACTATGAAGTATATCTTCCAAAACAGCTCAGCGATGAAAAACTACAGGCTGAAGTGAAAGCCATCATTGAAAAAGTAGGTGCATCCAGCATGAAAGATATGGGAAAAGTCATGGGCTTAGCAAGTAAAGAGTTAGCCGGCCGTGCTGATGGAAAACGTATCAGCGATACTGTAAAGAAGACATTAGCTTAAAAAAACTCCAAATCATCTTCATCATCTTCCATACCAGCCTCTTCTTGGGGGCCTGCAAATATAAAATGCTCTATAGAAGCACAATTTTCCAGTAATGATGCATCTAAATAGAGAATCGTATTTTATGTTTTATGGCATATTTTTTGCTTCTTACAATGATTAAGAAGGATAATATCTATGCAAATTTTACTCGGTGCCCGTGAAACTGTTATAAAATTTTATTCCAAATCTATTAGTACCGAATATATACAACACTTCATCAGTACACATTTCAAAGAGAGAAAAATTCAAAAAAATTCTATTTATATCCCACAGTCTAAAGAAGAATCATATCATCGTATATTTTTACTCAAATGGCTCTACACACTTTATAAACGACAAAAGAAAAATGATATTTCAACTTTTAAAGCACTTCTTGTACAACGCCAATCAATGCCTATAAAAATAATTTTACCACATACAATCATTCATAAAATAATATATTCACTGCTGGATAATTCTACAATAAAAGTACAAATTCAACCATCTAACCATACAATAGCATTAAAAATGAAAGAATCCCTCGGAGTAAAATTTTCTTTTTATGCAAGTTATTTCACTTTTGAATTATGCACACAACAAGAGAAAAAACGTTTACAAGAATTTCTTTCTTCAAAAACTTTAATAAACATAGCACATCAACACATTTACAATCAAAAAGAGATAAATATGCTGCTACAAGAAAA
>Ga0256829_1002875_pt1 | contig 12422 bp, 6 predicted proteins | sample 131447metaG_FD_185979 | JGI IMG/M metagenome (GOLD analysis project Ga0256829, IMG submission 185979) | Hydrothermal vent microbial communities from Lau Basin, Pacific Ocean - 131-447 | ecosystem: Environmental > Aquatic > Marine > Hydrothermal vents | place: Pacific Ocean: Lau Basin | collected... | reverse complement strand
GCTTTAAGCTAATTTTAGTTTTCACTTTGATAAAAGTTAATGCCAAAGGTCGTAAAACTTTATTTAAATTTAAGTGAATAAAAAATCTGTACTTTTGTAACCTAAACCATTTATTTATGAAATCTATTTTAGTACCTGTTGGTTCTTCAAAAAATGCACAAAGTCACTTACAATATGCGGTAGATTTTGCACAAGCTTTTGGTGCAAAATTATATGTAGTACAAATTTATAATGTCTACACAAAATCAGGTACAATGATTAAAGTAGATCATATTTTAGAAAGAGAAAGCATGGAGTTTTTAGAAAATCATGTATCTAAAGTGAATACAAAAAACGTTGAAGTTGTTATTAAAACGTTTAAAGGAAAACTAATTGATACATTAGAGTTAGTTTGTAAGTCTTTAGATATCGATTTAATTTTATTAGAGCCAAGAACCAATTCTATTAAAGATGAAGTTTACTTAGGGAAAACCTCTGGAAAAATAATCAAGCAAACCAATATACCAGCTTTAATTGTACCTGAAGGTTATAAATACAGACCAATCATTTATATTTTAATGGCTTTAAAATCTGCTACTATCAAAAAAGAAGGCGTTTTAAAACCATTACAAGATATTAAAGCACAATATAAATCTATTGTAAATCTACTTTTAGTAAAAACACCTTTTTATAACGAAGGAGATTTTGATGTAAATGAAGAACTGAGTAACATGATTACAAAAACTACAAAATCTGAAAATGCCACAACGTTTCAAGGTGTGCTAGAGCATTATAAGGATAATGATCCTGATTTGTTATGTGTGGTTAGACGTAAGCGTGGTTTTTTTGCTAAACTGTGGGAGAAAAATTCGATTTTAAAGAAAGATTTTCACTCTTCAACATTACCTGTTTTAGTATTAAGCGGAATAAAATAATTTAAAATTTTATATAAAATTTTTATTTAAAAGGTCGAGCTAAGTTGCTCGAATTTTGCTTTTTAACGAATATATTTAGTCTTAAACTATTTTTTTAAACAGTTAAACGTTTTATAGGTTTATTTATAAAACTTACAAAGCCCCATTTTCGTAAGTAACCTAAACTTAACCTAATATGAAAAAACTAACCTGGCTGTTATTAGCTTTGTTTTGTGCGGTAACTTTTGCCCAAGATAAAATTGTATTCAACCCAAAAACCTCTAAAGGAAAACTTTACCAATACGCTAGTTTTGTAAATGTAGAAGATAACACGTTGTCAATTGAAGATGTTGTTGCTTCTAAAAATCTTGGTTTTAAACCTATACCATCAGACAATCTAAGTTTAGGTTTTACGTCTTCAAATTATTGGGTATCATTTAGTTTAGAAAACACATCATCTAGTAAAAACACCTATTATTTAGAAACAGCAAGACCAGTAACAGATTTAGCTAATTTGTACATACTAAATAAAGGTAATATTACAAAGTACCAAAGTGGTGATCAAATTCCGTTTAATAAGCGTCAGGTAGCACATAGATCAACAGTTTTTAAACTTCAATTAGAGCCAAATACTGTAAAAGATTTTTATTTAGAACTAAGTAGTGATGGCGAAACTATAAATGTACCTTTAAACCTTTATACCGAAAGCGAATTTTTAATAGCAAATTACAAACAGCAATTGTTTTTAGGTTTGTTTTACGGTATTTTGTTTTTAGCAGGTATTGTTTATTTGTTTTTTTATAGCAGTTTATCTAACAAAACCTTCTTATATTATAGTTGCTATGTATTATCTATAGCACTTATGCAAGGTGCATTAGATGGGCTAATTTACCAATATATTTTTACAGAAGCTGGTTACTTTAATAGTAAAGCGGTTTTAATTACAGCTTTACTTTCTAATCTTTTTCTTTTAAAATATTGTGAGCATTTTTTAAATATTGAAAAACATTTAAAAGTCATAAAAAAGATTTTTAACGGTATTTATATTGCTATTGCTGTACTTTTTGTAATGACTTTGGTTTCTCCTATTACGATGGAGTTTGTTTATCCAATTAGTAACCTTAACGGATTAATAAGTTTGATTTTAATCTTGGTAGCTGTATTTAGTTTAAAATTAAAAAATGTGAAAATAGATCCATTCTTTTCGGTTGGTATTTTCTTTTTAGTCATAGGTCTTTTAGGTTTCGTAATGAATAATTTAAGCTTATTACCTAACAATTTTTATACTTTAAATAGTGCAAAATTTGGATCTGGTTTAGAGGTTATTTTCTTATCACTTTCTATGACAAATTTGATCAAAAAATTAAGAAAAGAAAAAGAAGCTTCACAAGAAGTAGCCTTAACTAGAACAAAAGAAATAAGTGAACTAAAATCTTACTTTATGTCTAACATGAGTCATGAGCTTAGAACACCTATTAATGCTATTTTAGGTATAGTTCAATCCAGTATAGATGATAAAAACAGTGATATTAAAGAGCAATACCAAACCATTAAAAATGCCTCTTTAAGCTTGTTAAGCAACGTAAATGATATTTTAGATTTTGAAAAGATAGAATCCAATCAACTTAGATTAAATACAAACCTGTTTAACCCAAAAACATTAATCACAGATATAAATGATAATTGGAGAGTAGAAGCCAATAAAAAAGGATTAAACTATGTGTTTGATATTGATACCGAAATACCAGAAATGGTAGAAGGTGATGCAGAGCGATTTATTCAAATTATTAATAACGTTTTAAGTAATGCAGTAAAATTTACCTTAGATGGAGAAGTGGTTTTTAAGCTAAAATGCTCTTGTCAACCAAATGGGTTTAATCGTTTCTCAATACAAATATCAGATACGGGAATTGGTATGACTAATGAAGTGCAACAAAACGTTTTTGACAGTTTTAATCAAATGCGAAACAACCATAAAAGACAATTTGGAGGTATAGGCTTAGGGCTAAATATAGTTAAGAATTTAGTCACCTTATTTGAAGGCACAATTTCTATAGAAAGTGAAATAAATAAAGGAACAAGTGTTTATATTGATATTCCTTTAAAAGTAATTGAAGCACAAGCTGAAATTGAAACCCAAACAGAAGAAAATCAAGAAAAAGACATACAAATATTAGTTGTAGAAGACAATCGTTTAAACCAAATGGTAATGAAAAAGCTACTTAGTGCTAACTTAAGGTTTAACTACACGATTGTAGAAAATGGTCAAGAGGCTTTAAACGAATTAAACACTAAAGCATACGATTTAGTCTTAATGGATTTACAAATGCCAATAATGGATGGTTATGAGGCAACAAAAGCAATTAGAGAAGGAAAAATTAACGCTTTTAATAAAGACATTGCCATAATTGCAGTAACAGCAGATGCTATGCCTAAAACTAAAGATCGTGTTTTAGAGATAGGAATGAATGACTATATGACCAAACCTATTGACAAAAACGAGTTATTTAATAAAATAAATCACTTTAGCCAAAAACCAGAATTAAGAATAGCTTAGCGCTTTATAAAATCTACGGTTTTATTAACCACTTTTTCTAGGTTAGAAGGCGTTTTGTTTTCTGTCCAAGGATGTTTAGCATCAAAAACATGATTACTGTTTTCAATTGTAAACAGTTCGCTTTTTGGGTTCCATTGGTGTAGATTTAATGCTTCTTGATATAAAACTGAAGGATCTTCTTTTGCGTGAATTATTAAATGAGGCACGTTTATATTTTTCTCAGCGTTTTCAATATTTAAACGCTGTTCATTAGCTTTAAAATCTAAATAAAACTGAAAGTTGTGAGGCATTTTCTGTTTTGTTCTTCCGTTTAAAACATATTTAACACCATCTTTTTTCCATTGCTCTAAATCGCCAGTAGTAGATGTTCTTTTTCCAAAACTACTTACACTTGCCCAAGTTATAAGCTTTTTGATACGTTGATCTTCTTTAGTTTTTAAAATTGAAATTCCGCCACCACGAGAATGTCCAATAACAGAAATATTATTAATATCAATTTGATCTAAAAATTCATTTTCTTCAGAAGTTAAAAACGTAATTATATCATCCAAATCGTCAAGTTCTTTAGAGTAGTTATTTTCTGCAAATGCTTCTAAATCCGGAAAATCTATAGGTTGTTCAACCGTTCCTCCGTTATGTGAAAAATTAAACTTTACAAAAAATAAATTGGCTTTCATAAAGGCTTCTGCAACCAAATCCCATGCGCCCCAATCTTTAAAACCCTTGTATCCATGACAAAAAATAACTAGTGGTTTTTTGTTGTCATTATTGTTAAAAAAGGCATCCCAAACAATTGGTTTGTTATTTTCTCTTTTTAGAACTAGATTTTTATTGATCATTTTTAGACTTCTTTTTCGGTAAACGGTATGTTTGGATTACAAATTTCTGTAATTAATTTTTTTAGCTCGACCTCAAAATCTGATAAAGTGTCTTCGGTAATATTGGTGTCCTTTTTACTGTTACCTGGTTTTTCTTTTTTTGCAAATTTTATAAACCCTTCACTTAAATTTTTAAATGAAATAATTCCAGCTTCCACAGGAAATTTAAGAGCTGTTTTTTTAGACAGCATATATGCATACATCAATACCTGAAATGACTTGCTGTATTTTTTGTAGTCTGTTGGCAAATCTTCCCAATTTACAACTGTTACGTTGGTTTGCTCTACTTTTCCCGTCTTATAGTCTATGATTCTTGTCATACCATTGCAGGTGTCAATTCTATCAACTGTTCCTTTTAAGTGTATGTCAAAATTTAAACTTTCTATGTTGATTTTTATGCCTTCAATTTTTTCTTCTAAAGCTATTATTTTAATCAGGTTACCTGATTTAATGATTTCAATTTCAAAATTCAAAAAGTTTAAAACGTAACGTTTTGCAATTTCAAAAACAATTAGATTTTTTCCTTTGGTTATATCGCCTTCTTTGTATTCGTCTTTAAAAAATTTAGTGATGTATTTTTCAATTTTTGGGATAAGATTTTTAATATCATCTACTGTTAATATTCTTCCCATTAATGGTAAATACAAAGCTTCTAATGTGTTGTGAACAACTGTCCCTAATGTGTTTGCTGCAACATTTTCTTCGGCTTCTTCAACATCTTTTACGCCTAGTATTTTTTGGTTATAAAAATCTATCGGATTACGAATGTAGCTGGTTAAAGATGAAGGTGAAAATCCGCTATTTGCTAACCTTTTTATCTGATTTACCAATGTTTCGGATTTTTTAACATCTAATAGTTGAGGTTGATAATTTGGTACTTCTGGCGAAATAATTTGATGATTAATTTGATGAATACCTTCTAGCTCTAATTGACTAATAAACCTACTTTTTTCTCCACCTAAAAGCGTGTCTATTTCTGTATTATAAAGTATATATACATTTTTTGCACGTTGTAGTAAATGGTAAAAATGATAGGTATAGACTGCGTCTTTTTCTTTGTATGTCGGAAGCTTTTTTTCAACTTTTACATCAAAAGGGATAAAAGAGTTATTGTTTTTTCCTGATGGTAAAACGCCTTCATTAACGTTTGTTATTATTACGGTTTCAAAATCTAAAACCCTAGATTCTAACATTCCCATTATTTGTAAGCCTTGTAATGGTTCTCCTTGAAAATCTAAAGTCTCGCTACTTAATAGTTCTTTGTAAATATTATATAGGCTTCTAATGTTTGTTAGTGTTTTATACTTTTTATTTAGTCTATCAATCTCATTAAAAAGCACATTAAATCTATATAAATACTCTAAACTAAGTTGGTTAGATTTTCTGTCTTCAATAAGTTTATTTTTTATTAGTTGTATTAGCTTAAAACTATTTTGAATAGCTAGTGTTGGATTATTATTCCAATTACTAAATATGATATTAATAATGTCATTCTGTTCACTATTAAGTGATAAGGATAGCAGTTTTTCTTTGCTTAGATATATTATATTATTTGTGTTTATAATATCGACTATCTTTTGAGTGTAATTGTTATTAAAAACAGTGCTTAAGTATTGATCTTTTAATATGTCAATAACATCTTTATGGTAATAGTTATTAGTGTTATTTATTTGTACGCTAAAAATTTTCTCAAATAATGCTGCTAATGGGATTGAGTTTAAAGGAAATCCCATAGTTACATTTATTGCATTAATATGTTTTGGTATAGAATTTAAAGTTGGTAATAATAAGTTTTCGTCACCTAAAACAACAGCTGTATTTTTTATGTCTTTTTCTGATAAACTATTTAGTATATTTCCTATAGTTTTAGCTTGACCTATTGCTTTAGGTACACCAAAAATGTTTATATTTTTTAAAGTTGAATAATTACTCTCTTTCCAGTTAAACGAGTTTTTCTGAAAATACTTCCAGTTTTCTTTATGTTTTCTTGTAAATAAACCTGCATCATGATATGAGCTATCCATAAATATTTTATCTATATCCCAATATATAGCAGCTAGATCATTTTGTAATAATTCTTGGATAATGGTTTCCTCTGCTGTATTTAGTGCATTAAAACCAGCAAAAACATGTCTTTTAGAACAGCTTTGAATATAAGTTTCAAGGTTTTCTACTGCTTCTCTATAAATCAAACCTTGATATCCTTTTTTTTGATTTATTAAGCTTTTACTAAAGTGTTTGTAAAACGGATAGAGTTTATTCCAAAATTTTATATAGTTGTTTACTACATCTGTAGGGTTTGGATTTAAAGACCAATGATCTAAATCTTTTATAGCAGATAAATACTCAAATATATTTTTTTGAGGTATTAGATGTCTATCTATTTCATTAAAATCTTGAAGTAAGATTTGTCCCCATTTTGAAAAGACATCAAAAGGTTCTTGCTCTTCTTTAGGTGTTAATTCTATATAGCTATTATAAAGCTGAAATAGAAGTTCTGTGTTTGTTAAGGTTTTAAGTTGAGATAGCTCTTCAACAAAAGACTCTATACTAATTATGGTTGGAGAGAAAGATGTTTTATTAATAATATTACTTAATTCTTTCCTCAAAAAAACACCTGCTCTTCTACTAGGAAGGACAAATGTTATATCACTAAAATTTACGTTTTGTTTTTGTAAATCAAGTAGTACTTTGGTTATAAAACTTATCATAACATAAAAATAAAAAACGCTTCGGTTATCCGAAGCGTTTTCTAATAAATTATATTATTTGTTGATTAAAACTTAGTCTTTTTTAAGTTTTACTTCAACACGTCTGTTGTTTCTTCTACCAGCAGCAGTTGCGTTAGTGTCGATTGGGTAATCTTCACCAAATCCAAAAGCTCTTAATCTTTCAGAATCAATTCCGTTTTCAATTAAGTAAGCCATTACAGCGTTAGCTCTAGCATCAGATAACTTTTGGTTTAAAGTTTTGCTACCAACACTATCAGTATGACCTTCAATTGTAAAGTTAGACTCTGGGTACTCTTTTAAAATAGCAGTAATAGACTGTAACACAGAGTAAGATTGTTTTTTGAAACTAGACTTACCAGTATCAAATAAGATAGTTTTAGCGTAGCTGTTTAATTGCTCCATAACTTCTTGAGTTGGCTCAACTATTTCTGGACAACCATCGTTAGCAACAGTACCAGCTTCGTTAGGACATTTGTCTACGTTATCTGTTACACCGTCACCGTCAGTATCAGGCCAAGGACATCCGTTGTTAGCTTTAGGACCAGCTTCGTTAGGACATTTATCATCTGCATCTGTTACACCGTCACCATCAGCGTCTGGACAACCAGCTAAAGATTTTAAACCAGCTACTTCTGGACAGTTATCTTTATTGTCAGCAATACCATCACCGTCAGTATCAGGACATCCGTTAAACTCAGCTAAACCAGCTTCGTTAGGACAAGCGTCTTTAGAATCTTCGATTCCGTCACCATCAGCATCTGGACAACCATTGAATGCTTCTAATCCAAATACTTCTGGACAAGCATCATCTTTGTCGTATACACCGTCACCATCAGTATCAGTTCCACCAAATCTTACAGCAACACCAGCAGAGTGTTGGAAGTGCTTAGTTAAATAGTCTTCAAAAGAGTGCTTGTATTTAGACTCTACGAATAAACCAATGTTTTCTGAGAACCAGTAAGTTAATCCTAAAGAAGCATTAACTGTACCAGCACCTACTGTATTGTTAGTACCAGCAGCTGTAGAGAAAGTGTTGTATGGACCTTCTTCAATCCAAGTGTAACCACCACCAATACCAATTGCTGGGTCAATTTTCTTTGAATTAATTAAATTAGCAAAGTGATATCTTACGTTACCATCTACAGCATAGTATGCTAAATCGTCTACTTCTAAACTAGGAGAAGTAGCATCTGATCCCCACTTTTTAATTTGGTTTACAGAACCTCCAACTTGAACAGAGAAGTTATCTCCTACATATTTAGATACAGAGATTGTAGATAATGATGGTAAAATACTCCAGTGGTCACCAACATTAAAAAATTCGTCAAAATAACCTCCTTGTGGAGCGTCTTCACCTACTGGAAACACATCAACTGCGTTAACACCGAAGTTGATAGCCCAAGGATTGTTTTGGTCTTGTGCCATAACATTACCCATAGTAGTTACAAGTAACATTGTGAACATTAATCTGCTAAGATTTTTCATATTCAAAAATTTAATTTTTAAGTGTTAATTAGAAGCAAAAATAAGCTGTTAAATATTATTAACAAAGACAAATATATAAAAATATTGATTATTTAAGGTTTTTATTAAGGTTTAAACAGTTGTTTATTAAATGATTTCTAAAGTTTTGCCAACCTTTTTAAAGGCGTTAATAGCTTTGTCTAAATGCTCTTTTGTATGTGCAGCAGAAAGCTGAACTCTTATTCTTGCTTTTTCTTTTGGTACAACAGGATAGAAAAACCCTATTACATATATGCCTTCTTCTAACAATCTATTTGCCATTATTTGTGAAAGCTTAGCATCATATAGCATAACAGGAACTATTGCAGAATCACCATCTACTATATCAAATCCTGCTGCTTTCATTTCTTTTTTGAAATACTTTGTGTTTTCTTCTAATTGATCTCTTAAAGAGTGGTCATTAGCTAGCATATCAAAGACTTTTATTGATGCTCCTACAATTGCTGGTGCTAGAGAGTTAGAAAACAAATATGGTCTTGATCTTTGACGTAGCATTTCTATGATTTCTTTTTTTCCTGTGGTGTATCCACCCATTGCTCCGCCTAATGCTTTTCCTAAGGTTCCTGTAATGATATCTATTCTGTCCATTACGCCTTTTTCTTCTAAAGTACCACGACCGGTTTCGCCAATAAAGCCAGTAGCATGACATTCGTCAATCATAACTAAAGCGTCATATTTATCTGCTAAGTCACATATTTCATCTAATGGAGCTACTAAACCATCCATAGAAAAGACACCATCTGTAACAATAATTTTAAAACGACTTCCAGCTTCGTTAGCTGCTATAAGTTGTTTTTCTAAATCTTCCATGTTATTATTTTGGTATCTATATCTTGCTGCTTTACATAATCTAACACCATCTATAATTGATGCATGATTTAATGAGTCTGATATAATTGCGTCTTCTGGACCTAATAATGGCTCAAAAACACCTCCGTTTGCATCAAATGCTGCCGCATATAGTATGGTGTCTTCTGTGCCATAAAAGTCTGCTATTTTTTGTTCTAAGGTTTTGTGTATGTCTTGTGTACCACAAATAAATCTAACAGAAGACATTCCAAAACCATGAGTATCCATTGTGTCTTTTGCCGCTTGGATAACTTCTGGGTGAGATGACAAACCTAGGTAATTATTTGCACAAAAGTTTAAAACCTTTTCTCCTGTATTTAATGTAATCTCTGCACCTTGAGCAGAAGTTATTATACGCTCTTCTTTAAAAAGTCCACTGTCTTTTATGTCTTGTAATTCTTTATTTAAATGATCTTTAATTTTAGTGTACATAATTTAAGGGTAGTTTTTTTACAAATTTAGCAATGTTTTTGCGTTAGTGATAGAAACGACATCCTTTTTTGTTTTAAAAACAAAAAAGATATAGTGGATAGCACGACCCTTTGTAGTTTATACGAAAAAGGGTAACGCCTTAATTATAATTTTTAGTTTGAATATTCTCGTTGATAAAAACTAAAATTTTATTTGAAATTTGATATCCCATTTCTTTTAAATGCGTAGCATAGATTTCTAATTGCTGTTCGTATTTTGGGTTTGGTAAACCAGTTTTGTAATCAATAATTGTAGCTTGATTGTCTTTTATAGCTAAACGGTCTGGTCTAATCATTTGTCCTGTGCTTGTTAAAATATCACGCTCGTTATAAATTGTATATTGATCTGTAAAAAACTCTTTAAGGTATTTTTGGTTTACAATATCATTTATGTTTTTTGTGATACTTTCTACTTGGTCATCATTGATAAGTCCATTGTCTAAAGCTAAATTTATTGCAAAATCGATATCGTCTTTTGTGTAGATTTTTGACATTATATCGTGTATAATGTTTCCTTTTTCTATAGCATGCTGTTGATTAGTGTCCCATAAATATCCAGACTTGGTAATTATTTTAATGTTGTGTTCCTTTTTGTTAACACTTATAATGTTTTTGGTAGATGAAGTTTCTAAAGATTTTTCTGCTGGAATAATTTCTCTTTTTGAATTGCCAAATTCGTAAAAGTTTTGATTGTCACTCCATAATTGTTCTGTTTGTAAATAAGATTGGAATAGTTTAGAGTAGCTATTTAATTCATTTAAATTATTATCTATTTTACTAATAACATGTAATTGCTCTACAGGTCTTGTTAAAGCAACATAAAGTAAATTTATATTGTCTAGTTCTTGTTCTGCTTTATGTTTGGTGTAAATGTCTTGACCAATTTCTCCAAAATTTTCGACATCACTGTTAAAGTTTATTAGTGTTTTTGAAAAACCGTTAAAAAGGGTTTTATCTATTGGAAACCATTCTTGAGGGTCTATCTCTCGATAAATATCTAAATCGGCAAAAGGAAAAATAACCACAGGAAACTCTAAACCTTTTGATTTATGTATGGTCATTATTTGTACTGCATTTTGGTTGTTAGGAGACACAATACTTAAACTGTCTTTTTTATTGTCGTAGTAATCTAAAAAACCAGAAATACCAGTTATATGTTTTTGAGAAAACTCTAAAACTAAGTCTAAATAAAACTGTACAAATGCATCTGAAGTTTGTAGTAAATTAAACTGTCTTGCAATATCTTCTACACTATCGTATAGCGAAAGTTGTGCAATTTCTGTAGTATTAAAATCGATGCCAAATTGTTTAAAGCTTCCAAAAAAAGTATCAATATTTAATTTTAGATTTTGATTAAAAAATGTGTGTTTATCTTCAACGTTGAAAGTACTTGCTAAATAATGAAGTACATTAATTCTAACTTCAAAATTATTTGGATTGACTAATAATCTTAAGATGTTATTGATTAGCTGAACGGATTCGGAATTATCGATCAGCATTGTTTCAGAAGACATTATTTTAATATTGTTTTCACTTAAATAATTTGCTACAGCAATTCCTTCTTTTTTCTTGCGTACTAAAACACAGATATCTTTCAAATCATAACCATTATCTAAGCATTTTTTTAAGGTATTGTATGTTTCTTTAGCATAAAGGGTTTCTTTGTCGTCTTCGCTTTCCTTTAAATCTAAAAATTGAAAGCTTACATAACCTTCTTCTTTTATAGTAGGATTTTGATTAGCTTTTTTATACAAATTAGCATAATGCTCATTTCTAAAACTTGTGTTTGAAATGTATTTAAAAAACGAATTATTGAAGTTGACAATATTTTTGTGACTACGGTAATTTTCTTCAAGCTCAATAAGCTTTTTGTTTACAGGAAAAGGATTTTTATCCTCTGTTAAATCTATAAATTGTTCTGCCTTTCCGCCACGCCAACGGTAAATAGCTTGTTTAGCATCACCAACAATCATAGTGCTTCCTTTTTCGCCTTTTAAATTTTCGGCGGTAAGCGAGTTTTCTATTAATGGGATTAGATTATTCCATTGCATTTCGGAAGTATCCTGAAATTCATCAATAAAATAGTGTCTAAATTTTTCGCCAATACGCTCGTAAATAAATGGTGTTGGTTGGTCTTTTAATTGATTTGAAATTAGTGTATTAAATTCTGAAATTAATAGTTTATTCTCATTGTCTTTTATAAGTTGAAGCTCGGTATTAATAGCATTTAATACAGAAAGTGGTGTAACGTTTTTATATATGGCTTTGAGAAAAGTTAGATTATAGACAGCTGCTTTTATGGTTTTATAGGTTAAACCAATCTCTGGAAGTAAACTATCTATAATATCTTTTTTATTAGCATCTAGCTTTGTAGTGTATACTTTGTTTTCTTCTATATTACTTTCTAATTGATTATTATATAATCCGTTTGTTTGTAATAATGAAGCTTTTTCAAAATGATTAAAAAGCGTTCCTCTAGAAAAGTCTGCTTTAGTTAATCCGTTATTTTCAAATGTTGT
>Ga0256829_1002874_pt1 | contig 12427 bp, 13 predicted proteins | sample 131447metaG_FD_185979 | JGI IMG/M metagenome (GOLD analysis project Ga0256829, IMG submission 185979) | Hydrothermal vent microbial communities from Lau Basin, Pacific Ocean - 131-447 | ecosystem: Environmental > Aquatic > Marine > Hydrothermal vents | place: Pacific Ocean: Lau Basin | collected... | reverse complement strand
ACTCTTATAGGTAGGAGAAATTACGGCGAACCAAAAACGCATAAAAGGGGTTATAAATAGTAATTTATCAGAGATAGCATCTTTTTCATCTACTGGTTTTTCTACAGAACAATCAAACTTTAAAAACCCATCTTTTATGAGAAAGTCTATGACCTCTTCGCCATCTTCTCTACCTATGTTTACCTTTTTAAAAGAAGAGTGTTCACGTCTATCTCCTGTGGCTATGGCTGAAAGCATAGAGTGATAAGTAGGCTTTGAATGTGTAATTTTTGTAAGGTCACCGTGTATGTAACGATAGTTACTTAATACTTTATTTGCTATAAGTTTGTCTAAAGGCTTAGTCATATCTACAGACCAACCCATACCTCCAAAGACTGCAAAATATGTAACCGCAGTTTCAAAATCTGTAGCTTTATTTTGGTAGCAAAAAGAACGAAATTGTGCTAAAAGTGTTGGGTGTTTAGAAGTTTTTATTGACATAATTAACCTTGATATTGATGTGATAGTATATCTAAAATAGACAAACATACTTTTATGTGTCATTTAATGTGCTTTAAGTATAAGATATGTATAATTCTTGCACTAAACGTATGGTTTCTAGGAGAATTTAATGCAGTGTGCTTTATGTAAAAACGAAGAGTCTTTTGAAAATATTTCGCACAAGGATGCAAAATCTTCTTCAAATTTATTGGTTTCCATGTGTAATAAATGCGGATTAATACAACAAAATCCCATACCAACTTCAGAAGAGTTGAGAGTTTACTATTCTCATAATTATCGAAATGATTACAAAAATACCTATACTCCAAAACCAAAACACATATATAGAGCAGGTAAAATAGCACTTGGTCGTATCTCTTTTTTAAACAAGCATAGTGTATCAAAAGGTAAACTTCTTGATATTGGTGCAGGAGGAGGAGAGTTTGTATATTTAGCACAAAAAATGGGCTTTGACTCACAAGGTATAGAGCCTAGCATAGGCTATTCTGAATATGCCAAAAATGAATATGGTTGTAATGTAACTACAGGAGAACTAGATGAGATAAATGGTGCTTACGATGCCATTACTATTTTTCATGTATTAGAGCATCTACCAGACCCTATACGTGCATTTGAAAAGCTATATCATAATCTAAACAAAAATGGTATGCTACTTGTTGAAGTACCTTGGATAGAAACAGATGATGCTTCACCTAATAACATATATTTTAAAGCTCATATATTTTATTTTAGTATAGATACTCTTATAGCTTGTGCTAGTCAATTTTTTGATGTTGTAAAAATAGATACATCGTCAAATTTAAAAGTGTTATTTAAAGCAAAAAGCAAAGAAACTAGCGTAAAATTACCAGATAACTCTTCCGTAGAGGCACTTAAAAAAGTAATGAAAAATAAAAATTGGATAGAGTATCTCTTCAAAGGCAAGGGAATATTAAAACCTTTTAAAAAGATAGCTCAAATAATAGAAGAGAGAAAGAGTAAAGAGAAAAATCCAAAAAGCATACTTGACGACCTATAAAATATAACTCGATAATAATTTTAAGCTATAATATAATTTAAAAATTCACAAAGAAAAGACCTATTATGCTTGAAATTATCGTACTTACTATATTTATAGCAACTATTATAAATCTTATGCTAACACGCTTTAGTGTGCCTACCATCATAGGCTATATAGCAACTGGTGCCATTATTGCCACTATATTTAACCTTCATCACGAAAATAATTCGCAAGAGTTACATACTCTTGCAGAATTTGGCATTGTTTTTCTAATGTTTACAATAGGTTTAGAGTTTTCCATACAACACTTAATCAAAATGAAAAAAGAGGTCTTTTTATTTGGAAGTTTACAAGTTGCATTTAGTATGCTTGTGTTTTTTCTACTTTCTCATTTTCTTTTTGATATTGCCATTAAAGCTTCCATCATAATAGCAGCAGCCTTAGCACTCTCTTCTACTGCTATAGTACTAAAATTACTAAACTCCAACCGTGACATAAGTAAAGAGTATGGAAGATACTCTTTGGGTATATTGATATTTCAAGATATTATGGTTATCCCTATTCTTTTAATGATTACTATTTTTTCGGCTGACAACCTCTCTTTATCTACACTTCTTTTAAGAACAACTCTTGATGCTATTGTTTTGTTTATAGTCTTGTGGGCATTTGGAAAATTTATACTCGAACCCTTTTTAAATGAAGTAATAAAAAGTAATTCCGATGAGATATTTATAGGTTCAATTTTGTTTTTGGTAATGGGTGCTTCGCTACTAGCACACTCTCTTGGTTTCTCTTACTCACTAGGTGCATTTATAGCTGGTATGATTATCTCCGAAACACACTACAAACATCAAGTAGAAGCCGACCTTATACCTTTTAGAGATTTACTATTGGGTATCTTTTTTATTACTGTTGGAATGCAGATTAATTTCGATATTATCGCACTTCATTACCTTAGTATTATTGGTCTTTTGTTTCTTTTTGCAGTAGTCAAGATAGCTATTATATTTCTGCTTATATATCGTGTTAGCACAAAAAGAACTGCTATTAAAACTGCTTTGGCACTTTTTCAATTAGGTGAGTTTGGTTTAGTTGTTTTTGAACTGGCAAATGCAAAAAATCTACTTGACCCTAGTGTATCTCAAATACTCATAGTTACTATTATATTATCTATGTTGCTAACTCCCTTTGTACTTAAAAACATAGCATGGCTTACAGATAAAATACTTCAAATCAAAGATATATCAGATACCTCCATGGCAACTGATACGCTAAACAATCATGTGGTGGTTTTAGGATATGGTCGCTTAGGTAGAAAAATTTGTGAGAAACTAGAAAAACAAAAGATACAATACATAGCCATAGAGAGTAATATACACAATGTTATAGAGGCTCAAAAAGATGGTAAAAATGTTATGTTCGGAAATGCTGGTAAGAAAAATATATTAGAGTCTGTAGGTATATCTAAAAGTATAGCGGTGATTGTCTCACTAGACAATAGTGAGAAGTTACACTTAGTATGTGAGATATTGAAAACTATGCACGCAGATAAAAAAGTTATCATAAAAGTAGATAGATTTAAGGAGGAGGAGGAACTCAAAAAAGAGTTTCCTCTATATCGCATAGTAGTAGGAACAGAACAGGTTGCTCGTGGTATGATAGACTCTATGTTAGAGAGATTATCTACAACATCTTGATTTAAGTCCTTGACGCATAAGCTTTTTTGTGCTATAAATTAAATAGGACAATATAACTCTGAATAAGAAATTATACAGAATAAGGATTTGACAATGGCAAATGAAGGATTGAACAAAGCAGTCTCTGGTGAGTATGCACTAGGCTTTGAGATAGATATAGAAACCGACATCATAGAAACAGGACTTAGCGAAAAAACCATCGCGTTTATATCTAAGAAAAAAGATGAACCCAAATGGATGCTAGAGCTTCGCTTAAAAGCACTAAAAAAATGGGAAAGCATGAGTGAACCTCATTGGGGTAAGCTAGAGTATGAGCCTATAGACTACCAAAGCATTTCATATTTTGCAGCACCCAAAGAGGGCATAGATAGCCTTGATGAGGTGGACCCTAAGATACTTGAAGCGTATGAAAAACTAGGCATATCGTTAGAAGAACAAAAACAACTCTCTGGTGTAAAGGTAGCAGTAGATGCTGTAGTGGACTCTGTATCGGTAACTACTACTTATTCTGAAGAGCTTAAAAAGCATGGTGTTATATTTTGTTCTATCTCTGAAGCCATAAAAGAGTACCCAGAACTTGTAAAAAAATATATGTTTTCAGTAGTTCCTATGAGTGACAACTACTTTGCTGCACTCAACTCTGCTGTATTTACAGATGGTACTTTTGTATATATACCAAAAGGAGTACGTTGCCCTATGGAGCTTAGTACCTACTTTAGGATTAATGCACTAAACACTGGACAGTTTGAACGTACACTCATCATAGCCGATGAGGGTAGCTATGTTAGTTATAATGAAGGGTGTTCTGCACCCACAAGAGATGAACACCAATTACACGCCGCGGTTGTAGAACTTGTTATCTTAAAAGATGCGGAGATAAAATACTCCACCATTCAAAACTGGTTTCCAGGAGACGAAAATGGTAAAGGTGGTATATATAACTTTGTAACCAAACGTGCTATTTGTGAGGGCGAAAACTCCAAAGTCTCATGGACACAAGTAGAGACAGGTTCTGCCATTACATGGAAGTATCCATCTTGTATCTTAAAAGGTGACAACTCTATAGGTGAGTTTTACTCTGTAGCAGTAACCACCCTAGCCCAACAAGCCGATACAGGCACAAAGATGATACATATAGGTAAAAATACCTCTTCCACCATCATCTCCAAAGGTATATCTGCTATGAAAGGGCGAAATACCTACAGAGGTTTAGTAAAGATACACAAGAGTGCAGAGGGTTCAAGAAACTACTCTGAATGCGACTCACTACTCATAGGGTCTAAGTGCGAGGCACATACATTTCCCTACCTAGAGTCTAAAGACACCAAAGGTCAGATAGAACATGAAGCAACCACCTCAAAGATAAGTGATGAACAACTATTTTACTTACGTCAAAGAGGTATAAACGAAGAAGATGCTGTTAGTATGATAGTACATGGTTTTTGTAAGCAGGTTTTTAGTCAATTACCTATGGAGTACGCTGTAGAAGCTAAAGCATTATTAGAATTAACATTAGAAGGAAGTGTAGGATGAGTAATACAGTTATGAAAATAGAAAATTTACAAGCAAAGATAGGTGACAAAGAGATACTTAAAGGGCTTAACCTAGAGCTAGAAGCTGGAAAAGTTCACGCTATTATGGGGCCAAATGGGGCTGGTAAATCCACTCTATCTAAGGCACTTGTGGGTCACTATGACATTGAAGTACTAGGTGGTGACATCATTTACAAGGGTAAGAGCATTATAGATATGGACGCAGAACAAAGAGCCTTAGAGGGTATATTTCTCTCTTTTCAGCACCCAGTTGAGATACCTGGAGTAAACAATGCCTATTTTCTAAGAACCGCACTAAATGCAAAACGAAAACATGAAGGGAAAGAGGAGCTAAACGCAGCAGAATTTTTACGTCTCATGAGAGAGCATTTAGAGATGCTAGGTATGAAATCTGATATGATAAGTCGAAGTCTTAATGAAGGCTTCTCTGGTGGAGAGAAGAAACGAAATGAGATACTTCAGATGCTCATCTTAGAGCCTGAAGTCATAATACTAGACGAGATAGATTCTGGGCTAGACATTGATGCACTTAGAGCTGTTAGTGAGGGTATAAATAAAATGAAAGACGGAAAAAGAACTTTTCTTGTCATTACCCACTACTCTCGCATACTTGACTACATAGAACCAGACTACATACATGTACTTAAAGGCGGACGCATCATTAAAACCTCTGGAGCCGAACTTGTAGCACAACTAGAAGAGCATGGATATGATGCCTTAGAGGAGGAGTGATGAAACTTTTAGAGCTTAAAAATAAAAATTCACAAGAGGTAAAAGCACTACTTAACATAAAAGATAGAGACAATCTAGTAGAGCGTTTTTGTAGTATAGGAATGCCTAACAAAAAGAGTGAAGAGTACCGTTACTTTGATATAGAAAAACTTTTAGACAAAGAGTATAAAACGCTAGATTATATCCCTAAAACTCCTAAAATATCTGACAAGATAGAGATAGTAGACGGTGTAGTTGTAGCTTCCCCTAAAGGTATGCGTATATACAATGAAGCTTGTAACAATATAGACTTAAATCATTTTGACCCACTATATTATCTAGGGCATTTACTATCTACTCAAACTATAAAAATAGAACTAGATGGAGATGTAGAAGTTGAGATAGAGCATAGGTTTACCAAGAGTGATACACTCATAAATTATCGTATAGTTTTATACAATCAAACAAATAGACATGCTACAGTATATGAAAACTTTATATCCCAAAACATAGAAAACACTTTAGTGCTTTATGGGTACGATATGCACTTAGCACAAGACTCTACACTTAGAGTAGTAAAAATGCATAGCATGAAAGATAACAGCTATAGCATGATAGCTTCGCACAAAGTGAATGTAGCCAAAAATGCCAATGCTATACTTAAGAGTTTTGATGTAGGTGGAGCTAATGCACTACAACTACTCAAAGTAGAACTGGCACAATACGCCCATGTGGACGCAGGACACCTTCTGTACCTAAACAAAGACTCTAAACGTGGTACCATCTCACAGATAGTTCATGTTGGGGAGCATTCTACTTCTAAGCAAGAGGCTAAAAATATTTTAGATGGTAAAAGCAGAGGTATATTTGACGCGTTAATACATGTAGAACAATCTGCTAAATACGCTAAAGCAGAGCAAAATTCTAAAGCTATTTTGCTTCATGAAGATGCCTACATGGTAGCAAAGCCTAAGCTTGAGATTTACATAGATGAGCTAGAAGCCTCTCATGGTGCTACCACTGGACAACTAGACAAAAAACAACTTTTTTACCTACAAAGTCGAGGAATTAGCCTTATTGACGCTAAAAAAATGCTAGTAATAGCCTTTGCCAATACACTAATAGAGCAAGTTAAAGACACAAGACAACAAGAGCGTATAAAGGCTTCTTTTGAAGAGGTATTTTACAGAGCATACAATTAATAATACACGGGATACAACAATGAACATGATAGAAACAGTAGAAAGATACAAAGAGGATTTTGACCTCTTCCCTACTTCAAATGACAAGCTAGAATATATCTTTGACTTAGGAAAACGTCACACTACCTTGCTAGATGAAGAAAAAAATGATGCTACCTACGTTAAAGGTTGTGCCTCTGATGCATGGCTTGTAGGAGAATGTAAAGATGGCGTATTGCTTTTAAGAGGAGAAGGAACATCTGAAATGGCTAAAGGTATGCTTACTCTACTTTTAGACATATTTGCAAACCGTCCTGTAGATGAGATACTATCTTTTGAGCCTACCAAACTACACGAGATGGGCATTATAGAACTACTCTCTCCTGTAAGACAACAAAGCCTAGAAGCCTTTTTAAAAATGGTATATGCTTACGCACAAAACTGCAAAGAACAAGGAGCCTAATATGGATATAAATAACATTCAAGAAAATGACATACCAACTACAGCAGAAGAGTTGGCTGCTTATGATGAGAAATTCCCTAAAATACAAACAACCATTGATGAAAAAATGGCAAAAGAGCGTCAAAAATTTATAGATAAACAACCATCAGATAAAGAGATGGAAGAGAAGATAGTGGAGCATCTTAGACAGATATATGACCCTGAACTACCTGTAAATATATATGACCTAGGATTAGTTTACAACATAGAATGCTGGACAAACGAAGTAAGTATGCTTAAAATGTGCAAAATCACCATGACTCTTACATCTGCTACTTGTTCTTTCTCTCAAGTCATTGTTGACCTTGTAAAAAGCATAGTAAGTCGCCAATCTGGACTTGAAAACATAGACGTAGACATAGTGTTTGACCCTCCATGGGGACAAGACAAGATGACCGATGATGCAAAGTTGGCTATGGGATTACTGTAGTTATTGTCACATTGGAAAACATTGTTTTATTAGCATTTAATTTTTAATTGCTACACTATATTTATAAATAAGGAAATAAAATGAAACATCTAATCAAGACAATCAGCATAGTAACATTCTCTTCAAGCTTGCTTTTGGCACTTGAAGTACCTAAAAATCATATAGCAAGTACCACATGGCTTAGTAGTCATCTAAAAGATAAAAATCTTGTTATAGTCGATACTAGGGAGAAAAAAGAGTACTTAAAAGGTCACGTAGCAGGTGCGATTAATATACCTAAGAAGATGTATTTTCAAGGAAAATTAGGTTCAGTAAAAAAACTTCCTACTACTCCTGAACAGTTACAAAAAATTTATCAAGAAGACGGTATAGACGATGAAAGTGCAATTGTTTTTTACAGTGGTGGGAAAAATAGTATAGATTTTGCAGATGCGGCAAGTGGTGTGTGGAATAGCTGGATTTATGGTCTTCAAAATGTAGCACTATTAAATGGTGGTTATGCAAAATGGGTAGATGAAAAAAAGAAAATATCTACTAGTACTCCTACAAATAAAGTTAGTGAACTAGAATTAGAAACATACGACATACATGAAGTAGCTTCTATTAATGATATTTTTTCCGCCATATATGACGAAGACAAACAAATAGCTGATGCAAGAGTAAGTAAATTTTACAGGGGTGAAGACAATAAAAAAGCACTAGCAAGACATGGACGCATTCCTACTGCAAAATTAACACCTATGATACGCTATGTTAAAAAAGAGGGTAATTACTTTATATTTTTAGACAAAAAAGAGGCAAAGTCTATTTTATATAACAACGGCTTTGGTGTTGAGCTAGATAAACCTATCTATTTTTACTGCAACTCTGGACATAAAACAAGAGGCATTTGGTTTGTAGCCAAATTTCTAATAGGTGCAAAAGAAGCTAAAGTCTATGATGGAGGAATGATAGAGTATTCACGCTCCAATATGCCCATAGCCACTGGAGAACCTTTGGACTAAATGGGGTCTTTGTTTGGTTGTCGGTGAACCGACCCTATACAATGACACAATTGATATAGTGCGTTAAAAACAACACCCTACGGATTTTGTTTGAAAATACTGCCCTGCCTAAAGATTATATAGTATAATTTCGCAAAAAAGGATAAGACATGAAGTTTAAATTACGCACTACTTCTTTGCTTATCTTTTTTTATCTTTTGGGTAGTTTTGCTAGCGTATCCCATGTTCATAAAGATGCTACAACCACGCATATAGATTGTAAGATTTGTATGCTTGTCAATGCTATGCATGGTGCTAATGCTGCTACAGAAACTTTAGCTACAGGACTAAACTACAAAGAGCTATTGTCACGAGACACTTTAATATTACTATATATAAGACCCCTATTAAAAGGCTACAACGCACAAGCCCCTCCTCTTTTATTGTCATAAAACATCAAAAATCTATTTATATCAACATATTTATTGAAGAGGAAAAAATAATGACAAAAAAATCTATACTTCTTGGTCTATGTGTGTCATCACTATTTGCACAAAACGAGATAACTTTTAGCCAAAAATCCTATCTGCCAGACATCGCATTGATTTTAGATGCTTCTGCTGTATACAGAAATATAAGCAATAGTAGCTATGGGAGCTATGCTATTTTGGGGGCTAACACTAATACACCAACAATAATACCCTTTAACAAAAACCGAGGTTTTAACTTCAACTATGCCGAAGTAGCCATGTCTTCAACCGTAGGGCCTTACTTTGATGCTAGTGCTATTTTTCACTTACAGTCTGATAGCTTTGAGATAGAAGAGGGCTATCTTAGTAGCAGAAAAATACCTTATGGACTCAAGGCTAAACTGGGTAAATTTAGAAGTAATTTTGGACGTATCAACGCCATACACCAACACGCATGGCACTTTAGTTCACAACCCCTTGTCTTTGAAGCACTGTTAGGGGCAGAGGGTATCAATGATGCAGGGGTGCAACTCCAGTGGGTAGCACCAACAGATACGTATCTTATGGCAGGGATTGAAGCCTTACAGGGAAATAACGATGTAAGTTTTGGAGATGTAGAAGAAAATACTCTCTATATTGCCTATCTCAAAAGTAGTTTTGACCTTAGCGAGGATAGTACTGTACTCATAGGCTCATCTTTGCTTCATGGCAAAAATTCAGAGGCACTTAACACAGATATTTATGCCTTAGATTTTACACTCAAAACAGCATTAGAGGGATATAGCTCTCTTATGTGGCAGTCTGAACTGCTTTATAGAGATAAAAAAACATCAACAACAAATCAAAAACAAGCAGGATTTTATAGTCAAATGATTTACCAATACGACCAAAATTGGGCAACAGGCTTACGCTATGATAAGCTCTATAAACAGCCCAATAGCAGAGCAAAAAATATAGATAAATACACTGCTATGCTAGAGTATAAGCCTTTTGAATTTACCAAAGTGAGACTACAATATAGCTATGATAGGTCTAAAGTATTCGGAGCAAATATGCAACAAAAAAATACCTCGGAACTTCTTTTGGGCATTACCATCGAAACAGGTGCACATGGTGCACACGCATTTTAGGAGCATGATATGAAAAAATTATTACTATTACTAACACTACTCTCTACAGTTACTTTTGCAAAATTTAACGTTGTGGCATCATACCCTTATTTGGGCAAAATCATAGAAGCCATAGGAGGGGAAAACGTACACCTAAAGGTTCTTGCCTCTGCTAAACGTGACCCACACTTTGTTATACCCAAACCCTCTCTTATCCCTGCTATCGCTCATGCTGATTTACTCGTAGCCAATGGGGCAGGACTAGAGATAGGGTGGTTGCCACCTCTGCTTAGAAGTGCCAATAATCCTAAGGTAAATATAGGCTCAAAAGGGTTTTTGGATATTAGCCATGCCATACACCTGATAGATATACCCAAATCTGTCTCTCGTGCTATGGGCGATATACACCCAGAGGGCAATCCACACTTTGCAACCGACCCACACAATATTATAGCGATGGCAAAGCGTATCGCAGAAAAACTCATAGCTCTTGATAATGTTCACGCAAAAAGCTATGAAGCTAATCTCGCAAGTTTTATACAAAAGTGGAAACAGTTTTTACTAAGTTTTGATAGAGGTATGAAGAGCTGTAGAGGAAAAAATGTTATTCAGTATCATGAACTCTATAACTATCTACTCAAACGATATGCTATCAAATCTATTGCCAATATAGAACCACTACCAGGTATCTCACCTAGTTCTAAGCATACAATGAAGCTCATAGAAAAGATGAAACAAAAGCATATTCTCATGATATTACAAGACCCCTATCATGAGAAAAAAACGGCACATTTTATTGCCAAAAAAACAGGTGCAAAAGTCATCATCTTGCCTCACGATGTAGGTAGCATTAGTGGTACACAAAGTCTAACATCATTTTATACTACTATAAGAGAGAGACTATGTCATTAATGACACTACTCTATCCAGCTTTTATATTAGCGATTTTGTTGGTTTTTGTCCATGCTATTTTTGGACTGGAAATTATCAAACGGGGCGTGATATTTACCGACCTTGCCATTGGGCAGTTTGCAGCGATTGGCGTAGCTGTTAGTTTACTGTTTTTTGAGGGGAGTTATGCCTTTTTGCTTACTTTTATCTTTGCACTCCTTGGTGCTTCTCTTATCGCCTTTGCGAGTCATAGAGTCAAGCATATTGAGGCTTTTATCGGTATGCTTTATGCTTTGGGTGCGAGTGGCATTATCCTATTGCTTTCAAACACCACACAAGGTACAGAGCTTTTTAACAAACTTCAAGCGACGGATATTCTTTTTACTACCTTAGAGGATTTAAGCGAACCTTTTTTGCTTTATACCGTCGTAGCCACACTCTTTTTTACACTCTATCATCGCCTTAGTGGTATGGCTAAGGAGATGTTGTTTTTTGGACTTTTGGCTCTTACGGTCACCTCTTCTGTGCAATTAGCAGGGGTTTTGGTAGTTTTTATCTTATTGATTGTCCCTGCTTTTTTGGCACTACTACAGTTAAGGTTTAAGCCTCTGTTTTTTGCATGGGGTATTGGCTCACTTCTTGTTGTCACATCTATGATACTCTCTTACACTATGGACTTACCTACTGGCTATACTATCGTGTTTATATCTTCTTTGATAGGAGTGCTTAGTTCACTACTGATTTGAGGTATTTAAACTTGTAATTGAATTCTAGGTGAAATATAATAATATAGACTTTAATAACAAAACTATTCTTATTGCTAGTAGTGTAGGCTTTATAGGCTCAAATCTAGCTTTTTATTTTAAAGAGTTTTTCCTAGATATAAAAGTGGTGTTATTTGATATTTTTCGTCAAAAAGATACTTTCGCTCCAATATGCCCATAGCCACTGGAGAACCTTTGGACTAGGTATAGGTTAGGAGAAAACAAGTTTTAGTTTCTCTGCCCTATTCATCTTCTTTTTTATCTCATATTCCCTTTTGGAGGCTTTGCTTCTATCTGGGAATTGTTCATTATACACAAGCTTTACAGGTCGTCTTTGTCGTGTGTATTTTGCACCTTTTTCTGAACTGTTATGTTCTTCTATTCTACGTTCTAGTTCTGTTGTTATGCCCGTATAAAGTGTAGCGTCTGAACACTCTACTATGTAAACAAAATAGATTTTTCTTGTATCTATGCTATCCATGTTTCATCTTTAAACACTACCTCATTGTCTAAAACAACACTAGTGGTATCTAAAAAAATATCTATATGAAACTTCCCATCTCCACGCTTAAAGTCAGGCTTTGCATACATTCCATGTTTTCTTCCTAGTGAAAGATGCACACCGCACATACGTT
>Ga0256829_1002873_pt1 | contig 12428 bp, 7 predicted proteins | sample 131447metaG_FD_185979 | JGI IMG/M metagenome (GOLD analysis project Ga0256829, IMG submission 185979) | Hydrothermal vent microbial communities from Lau Basin, Pacific Ocean - 131-447 | ecosystem: Environmental > Aquatic > Marine > Hydrothermal vents | place: Pacific Ocean: Lau Basin | collected... | reverse complement strand
ATTTGTATTTTATTGCTATAATAGATTTTGTCCCTGACGGGACAAATAATTTAACCTGAAATCCCTGGCGCATTAAAATAGGAATTAGCCGATGATGCTTCTTATTGTTGGGAAGAAGTCTCACTCCATGCACTGCCACAGCAAAAAAATGTGTATTTTTGCAGCCCCCGAAAAAGCGCCTGCAAACTATAAATTTTGTAGTTAGAGAAAATGAAATATTATATCGTACAATTGGGATGTCAAATGAACATTTCCGATGGGGAAAGGGTTCGGAAAGTGTTGGACGAAATGGGTTTTGAGCCCACTGACTACGAGGAAGAAGCCGGTTTGTTGGGAGTAATCGCCTGCTCGGTACGTCAAAAAGCCATCGACAAGGTCTATTCTCGTATTCAAAAATGGAATCGATGGAAAAACAAAAAGAACCTGATCACCTTTGTAACCGGTTGTGTGCTGCCTGCCGACAGGGAGAAATTTTTAAAACGATTTGACCTGGTTTTTGCCATGAACGAGTTGCCTGACCTTCCCGAAATGATCCATCAATACGGTATTGTTACGCCGGCGGGCCTACAAAGTCTGGATAAAGGCCTGCAGGATATTGAACTTCCTGAAAAAGAGAGTCGTAATGAGGCGGCTTTTCGTATGGACAAGGCGGTTTTGCCCGGTCACGAAGAAAAATTATCACATCCCGAAAAGGGAATAGGAGAATTTTGGCATATTACCCCGAAATACAGCTCTGGATGGGAGGCGTTTATTCCCATTCAAAACGGATGCAACAAGTTTTGTACTTATTGTGCCGTTCCATATACCCGTGGGCGGGAGGTGTCACGACCTTCGGGTGAGATTATGAGAGAGCTGAAAGACCTCGTGGAAAAAGGCTACAAAAGCATCACCCTGCTGGGACAAAATGTTAACTCCTACGGATTGGACAAAAAAGGGGAGGAGGTATCTTTTGCCGGCCTGCTGCGCATGATCGGCGAATTTGGTGACAACCACAGGGAAAAATTCTGGGTTTATTTCACTTCACCCCATCCACGCGATATGACCGATGAGGTTATAAAAGTGATTGCCAGGTATTCCTGTCTGGCCAAACAAATTCATTTACCTATTCAATCAGGCGACGATGCCATGCTGATACGTATGAACCGAAAGCACACGGTGGAAAAATACCGCCATATTGTACAGACAATTCGCCGGCTGTTGCCTGAAGCAACGCTGTTTACCGATATTATAGTAGGTTTTACCGGTGAAACGGAAGAACAAATTGAAAACACAAGAAAGGCCATGGAAGAGTTCAAATACAACATGGCTTACATAGCACAATATTCGCCGCGGCCCGGTGCTGTCAGCTCCCGGTGGGCTGATGATATTCCCAAAGCGGTGAAAAAAGCCCGTTATCATTTGCTTACCGAGGAATTAATGAAACATTCGCTGGCATACAACAAAAGCCTTATCGGGAAAACCATGACAGTGCTGGTACGCGGCAAAGACCGAAAAAGCGGTTATCTTTCTGCCCTGACAGAAGGAAAAATCATTGTGCGCTTTGGTTCTGAAGACGAAAACCTCATCGGCCGGTTTGTAAAAATAAAGATACATAGTGCTGCCCCCTTTTCCATGGAAGGGGAATTGGTGTCGAAAGAGATCGAACACCCGGTAAATGCTGAGATATGAAGAAAAAAATAGCATTCAAAACTTTAGGGTGCCGGCTGAACTTGTTTGAAACCGATGCGCTGATCTCCGAGTTCTCCAAAATAGATTATCAGATAGTGGATTTTAGTGATGATGCCGACGTTTATGTGGTGAATACCTGCACTGTTACCAATCAAAGCGACCACAAATCAAAACAGGTGATAAACCAAATGAAAAGGTTACACCCTGATTCCCTGAAGATCGTGACCGGTTGCATGGCCACCCATTACAAAGAACAGTTGGAAAAAAGCGGTAAAGTGGATTTTGTGGTGGACAACGACCACAAAGCGGCCATTACCTCGCTGGTAGATGCCTGGGCCCACGGCGAAGTGGTTACGCCCGACCGTTTTGAAAAGGACCTGTTTGGTTACGAACCCGCCGAAACCACTTTGCACACCCGCAGCCTGATCAAAATTCAGGATGGATGCAACAATTTTTGTTCCTTCTGTATTATTCCGAAGGTGCGCGGACGTGCTGTAAGTCGGCCGGCAAAAGATATTTACGAAAATATTAAACAGGTAATTGCTTTTGGATATAAAGAAATTATACTTACCGGAGTGAACATTGGCAGGTACAAGGATGGTAATACCGATTTTGAAAGGCTCGTGGAACAGATTTTGGAAATACCCGGCGATTTTCGGTTGCGTATTTCTTCCATGGAGCCTGATGGCTTCACCGAAAGTTTTTTCCGTTTGTTCTCTCATTCCAAACTGACACCCCATTTGCATTTGTGCTTGCAAAGTGGTTCGGAAGATGTTTTACTGAAAATGCGACGTATGTATACCGCCGGCCTGTTTGAAGAAATGGCCAATGAATTACGCCGGCGTTATCCGTATTTTAACCTGACAACCGACATTATCGTTGGCTTTCCGGGTGAAACGGAAAAAGATTTTAGCGAAACCATAGCCTTGGCCAAACGGCTGCAATTTGGTCATATTCACACGTTTAAATACAGTGTGCGTCATGGTACAAAAGCCGAACATATGCCGGACCAGGTCCCTGAAAAAGAAAAAACCCGCCGTTCCGAAATTATCCGAAGACTTTCGGACGAAATGAAACTGCAATACCGAAAATCACTTATTGGAAAAGAACAAACAGTATTGGTGGAACGGTTTGATGAACAAGATTTTGCCATCGGCTATGGCGAACATTACGTCCCGGTCGTCATCAGACAAAAAGGATTGAAACACAACCGGTTTTACACGGTAACCCTTGAGGGAATGGAGATGCGGGATGAACCGATGCTTACCGGCCGGGTAAAAGTACATTAAAGTTGAAAAAAAGGGATAAAGCCTTTTTTATATTAAAAGTTTATTTAATTTTGCAGCCCCAAAAGGAATTATAAAAACAATAATTAGAATTATGGCTAATCACAAATCAGCTCTTAAAAGAATCAGACAAAACGAAAAAAGAAGAGTGCATAACCGTTACTATGCTAAAACAGTACGGAACGCAGTGAAAAAATTCCGGTCAACGACTGATAAAAATGAAGCCGTGGAACAATTGCCCAAGCTGTACGCAATGATTGATAAACTGGCTAAGAAAAAAATTATCCACAAAAACAAGGCCGGTAATTTAAAGTCAAAGATTGCAAAACATGTCAGCAAATTAGCATAAGCGAAAAAATTTATCATAGGGAATCCGGATGCTGAAAAGTATCCGGTTTTTTTGTTTTTATATCTCCACTGAAGCCATCTGACAAGCAATACCGATTATACATCAAAATGTGGCATATCTTCACTGCGTTCGATCTATTCTTTTTACTGTAATATCTGACACGTCCTGATTTTTCTTGATTCTTATTTTGCCAAAATTAAACATTCATTCAAATTTTAATTGCTTTTTGGTTATCGTGCAGGATGCCAAAATTTGATGTATTTTTGAAAATCAAAATATGTTTCATGGATGATTATATTGTATCGGCAAGGAAGTACCGTCCGTCCACTTTTGCAGAGGTAGTAGGGCAGGATGCCATTACTTCAACCCTGAAAAATGCCATTGTCAGCGGGCATTTGGCGCAGGCTTTTCTTTTTACCGGCCCTCGTGGCGTAGGGAAAACATCCTGTGCCCGTATCCTGGCCAAAACCATCAACTGTTTGCACCCGACCCCCGAAGGTGAACCTTGTAATGAATGCGAATCCTGCAAGGCTTTTAACGAAAATGCCTCATTTAATATCCATGAGTTGGATGCTGCTTCCAATAATTCGGTGGATGATATCCGCGCCCTGGTCAACCAGGTCCGTATTCCCCCGCAAGCCGGAAAGTATAAGGTATACATCATCGACGAGGTTCATATGCTTTCGACACAGGCATTCAATTCTTTTTTGAAAACGCTTGAAGAGCCTCCGGCTTATGCTAAATTTATTTTGGCCACTACCGAAAAACATAAAATTATTCCTACCATTATGTCCCGCTGTCAAATCTTTGATTTCCGACGTATCAGTGTGGGGGACATCGCCAAACACCTGGCTTATGTGGCTAAAAACGAAGGTATTGAAGCAGAAGAAGAAGCCTTGCATATCATTGCACAAAAAGTGGATGGTGCTTTGCGCGATGCATTGTCCACTTTTGACCAGATTGTGAGCTACAGCGGAAATAAGATTACATATAAAAATGTGATTGAGAATTTGAATATTCTCGATTATGAATATTATTTCCGGGTAACTGATGCCATTCTTCAGGGGGATTTTTCTTCTTTATTGCTGATATTTGATGATGTTTTGCAAAACGGCTTCGATGGCCAGGATTTTCTCGGGGGGCTTAACGATCATTTTCGTAAACTGTTGGTGGCAAAATATCCCCAAACAGCTGCCCTGTTGCAATCCAGTCCCTCCCTGCGTAACCATTATCAGCAGCAGGCAGTGCATTGCAGCAGGGAATTTTTGTTCAAAGCGTTGGATATTTGTAATCAATATGATCTGAACTATAAGGCCAGCAACAACAAAAGGCTTCATGTGGAAATTGCCTTAACACAGTTGAGTACCTTACATCAGGGCCAGCCGGCCGGCAATGATGCGGTGCCGGTTACGGCCTCGACAGAGGCAAAACCTGTTTATCGAAAAACCGCTTCTCTACCGGAAAAACCGAACGCACAACAAACATCATCTTCTTCTTCAAAACCCAGGTTTTCTTCCAAACAAAATCAGGGCAACAGTTCGCCTGAAAACTCAGGAACATCACCTGCCGCCGACCCGGTGCACGAAAAAACGACTTTACCTGCTTCCGTTTCCGGTGAACCTGAAAAGACCGGGGATGTTTCCGATGCCGGACAACATTCTCCAAAAGTTGCTGCCGCCTCAACAGTCCGGCGCAAAGTGAAAACCACCTCTGCCGGATCCGGTGCAGGTCATGGCCATGCCGTTCGGAATATTTCCATTAAAAGCACCCTCGAAGCCCTGAAAAACAGAAATGACAGGAAAACAGGGGAAGAGGATATCCCCATTACCAATAACTTTTCCCAGGAAGAATTGGAACGGGTTTGGAATGAATTCGTGGATAAATACAAAAAACAATCGCCCAGTTTTGCACTGACGTTGTCCAAAGGGCATCCTGTAGTGAAAGAAAATTTCCGGATCGAGTACCATGTCCCCAACAGTATTATTCAGTCGGATGTGTTGAATATTAATGTTTTGATGGACTATTTAAAAAGCCATTTAGATAACAATCAAATAACATTAAAGGCTATTGTAGACAAAAACGTTGCTAAAGATGAAGCCTACTCCGACCGCGATCGCTTTAAAAAACTGTCGAAAGAATACCCGAAACTGAACCGGATGAAAAATGAACTGGATTTAGACTTTGGATATTAATCTGAAGGCACGTTTCCATCCATTTCCATTGCTACTTTATTGGAAAAGCATTTGCCGTGTATACCAACTGGTACAGAGACGGTTGCCGGTATTTTATCCAATGTTTCTCAAAATATTTAGGCAATATATCCGGAAAAATATTTTCTTCATATAGAAATTAAAGAAAAATAGCTATTTTTGCAGCCTTGTTTTAAAAAGTCCGAAATTGGTGTAATGATTTATTCATCAATTTTTTAAACAAGTTTAAATGAATGTTTAACCCGTTTTATTTTCACAAGTATCGGACGGTTGAAATAAAACACAAGTATTTTTTATGTCAGAAAACGAAAAAAACATCAACGAGGTTCCTGAAACGGAAGCGAATGTAGATGAAACTAAAGCAGCAGAAGCAAAAGCCGAAAAAGAAGAAGTAACTGCTGAAGAAACAAAAACCGAAATCACCGGGAAGGCTGAACCCAAAGCCGAAGAAGCTGCTGAACCCCAGGTTAAAGTAACAGAAGCACCAAAGACCGAAGCGGCAGCCGAAGAGACTGTTGCAGCTGAAGTTGGGGATGAAAAAGCTGAAGAACCCAAAGCTGAAGAACCCAAAACTGAAGCAGTTGAAAAATCAGTAAAAGAAGAAGGGAAAACTCCGGCAGCAGAAGAAGCTGAAAAAGAGGAGGAAACAAAAAAAACCGAACCGGAAGAAGAGTTTGACTGGGATGCATTGAACACCAAGCAGGACGACTATTCAAAAGAAGAACGTCTAAAACTGGAAGATGTTTACAGCAAAACCCTCAGCTCTATTACCGAACACGAAGTTATTGAAGGTACGGTGGTTTCCATCAATTCACGTGAGGTGGTGGTGAACATTGGCTATAAATCAGATGGAGTACTTCCTTTCAACGAATTTCGTTATAATCCCGATTTGAAAGTAGGCGATACGGTGGAGATTTACGTTGAGAACCAGGAAGATGCTTCCGGACAAATGATCCTTTCCCACAAAAAAGCCCGTATCCTGAAATCTTGGGACCGTATCAATGAAGCATATGAAAAAGAAGAGATCATTAATGGTTATGTAAAAAGTCGTACCAAAGGCGGGCTTATCGTTGACGTATTTGGTATTGAAGCTTTTCTGCCCGGTTCGCAGATCGATGTGAAACCTATCCGCGACTACGATGTGTTTGTGAACAAAACCATGGAATTTAAAGTCGTAAAGATCAACCAGGAATATAAAAATGTGGTGGTTTCGCACAAAGCCCTTATTGAAGAAGAACTGGAAGCCCAGAAAGTGGAAATTATTGCCAAACTGGAAAAAGGACAGGTTTTGGAGGGAACTGTTAAGAACATTACCTCCTATGGCGTATTTATTGACCTAGGCGGTGTTGATGGTTTGATTCACATTACCGATCTGTCTTGGGGACGTATCAATCATCCTTCGGAAGTGGTAGAACTGGATCAAAAACTGAAAGTGGTTATCCTTGATTTTGATGAGAATAAAAAACGGATTGCCCTTGGTTTGAAACAGTTGACCCCGCACCCGTGGGATTCGCTGGATGAAAACCTGAAAGTGGGGGACAAGGTAAAAGGTAAAGTGGTGGTAATTGCCGATTACGGTGCCTTTATCGAAATATCTCCAGGCGTGGAAGGTTTGATCCATGTTTCGGAAATGTCGTGGTCGCAGCATCTTCGTACCGCTCAGGATTTTCTGAAAGTAGGGGATGAAGTGGAAGCTGTTATCCTGACCCTCGACCGCGAAGAGCGTAAAATGTCTCTTGGCATGCGCCAGCTGATTCCGGATCCGTGGAAAGATATCCGCGACCGCTATCCTGTTGGTTCCAAACATACCGCTACGGTTCGTAATTTTACCAACTTTGGCATTTTTGTTGAAATTGAAGAAGGTGTGGATGGTTTAATCCATATCAGCGACCTTTCCTGGTCGAAAAAGATCAAACATCCGGCTGAGTTTACCAAAATTGGTGAAAAGATCGATGTAGTCGTTTTGGATGTTGACGAAGAAAATCGCCGTTTAAGTTTGGGTCACAAACAGTTGGAAGAAAATCCATGGGATGTCTTTGAAACGGTCTTTACTTTGGGCTCAGTTCACGAAGGAACAGTGATCAATGTACTGGATCGCGGTGCCGTAGTAGCTTTGCCCTATGGTGTAGAAGGATTTGTTCCGACCCGCCATATGAAAAAAGCCGATGGCACCAACCTTAAAGTAGATGATAAACTGGATTTCAAGGTGATCGAATTTTCAAAGGATAATAAAAAGATTATTCTTTCGCATTTGGAAACTTACCAGGAACCGGAAAAGAAAAGTTCCAAAGAAAGTGAAAACAAAAACACCAAACGCGCTATGAAGAAGTTGAACGAGAAAATCGAAAAAACTACGCTCGGCGACTTAGATGTTTTGGCCCACTTGAAATCAGATCTGGAAAAAGAAGAAAAGAAAAGCAAATAGTTTCTTTTTTTATTGTACAAAAAAGCCCCTTTTCGGAAAGAAGGGGCTTTTTTTTGTTTTTTCTTTTTGATTTTTTGCCAAACAGGAATTTCATGTACATTTGATAACTGAAAGAAAAAATATATGCTTGATTTCAGCATTACCATTTTGGGTAACGGTTCGGCAGTGCCAACAGCATGGCAAAATCCCAGCGCCCAGATGTTGCATTACAATCAACATCGTTTTTTGATTGACTGTGGTGAAGGAACGCAAATGCAAATGATTAAATACCAGGTCTCATACAGAAACCTGTCCCATATTTTTATCAGTCATCTACATGGTGATCATTATTTCGGTCTCATCGGACTGATTTCCACCCTGCATCTTTTCGGGCGCGAAAAACCGTTACACGTTTATGGCCCGCAACCTTTAGAACAAATTTTGCTTATGCAGTTGAAAGCATCGGATACCCGGCTTAAATTTCCCCTTTTGTTTCATCCGATGCCTGCATCAGGTATTATTTATGAAGATGGTGATCTTGAAGTTACCTGTTTTCCGTTAAACCACCGGATCCCGACTTGGGGGTTCTTGTTCAGGGAAAAACCGAAAGAACGAAACCTGCGCAAGGATTTTGTGGCAAAGTATCATCCGGGGGTGGCACAGATGCACCAGATAAAGCAGGGGGCGGATTTTGTTTTGCCGGATGGTACGGCTTTGCCGAACAGAGATATCACCAAAACTCCGCCGAAGCCGCGCTGTTATGCTTTTTGTTCCGATACAGCCTATGATGAGAAACTGATCCCTTACCTCCGGGGAGTTGATTTGCTTTATCATGAAGCAACTTTCGACGACGCTATGGCGGACAAAGCAGCCGAGAAGTATCATTCTACGGCACGGCAGGCGGCACAACTGGCTGCCAGGGCCAAAGTGGATAAACTGCTGTTGGGACATTTTTCAGCCCGTTTTTCCACCCCCGATCATCTGCTGAAAGAAGCACGTGAGGTTTTTCCCCATACTTTTTTAAGTGTCCAGGGGGATACGTATGCACTTTAAAAGTTTCTGCCAAACAAAAATTCCACCCGGCAGGGTCCTTCTTCGGAATGCATACAAGCCCCTAATGCCTGGATAGGATTACAGTCTTTGCCAAAATGGGAACAATCGGGCGGCGTTTTTATGCCCCGCATAATTTCCCCGCACAAACAGCCTTCAGCCATGGCCGGTTCCATCGTTTTTACATCAAAAAAAACCTTTTCCGCATCAAACATACGGTATTCATCCTTGATTCTGAACCCTCCATTTTTTACGATTCCAAAACCATTGCAAAAAGTGTCTTCCTTCTCAAATACTTCCTCCAGAAGCTGATGCGATTTGATATTGCCTTTGGCTGACACAGCTTCGAGGAAAAGGTTTTCCGTTTTTTTTGTTTGATGGGTGATTTGTCTGGCCAGTGCAAGTATGGCTTCCAATAAATTTTCCGGCCTGTAGCCACTAATGACCTGCGGAATACCATATTTTTCGGAAAAAGACAAGAAATAATCCGACCCCATACTGGCAGCTACCCTTCCCGAGGTGATCAGTCCCTGAACGGGAATTTCTTTATTTTGCAAAACTGTTTCCATACAGGCGGGCATTCTTTTGTGATCGCATAAAACCTGAAAGTTGAAAATGCCCGCTATTTTAGCCTGTAAAATAGCCGCAGCTGTAGAAGACGCAGCCGACTCAAAGCCCAGGGCAGGAAAGACAATACGTTTCCTTCGGTTTTTTTTGGCAAGCAACAAAACATCCCAAATAGCAGAAACTGTTCTTATGTCGGCTCCGGAAGTACGGGCTTTTTCCAGTGTGGATATTGTTCCCGGAATGCCCAGCAGGTCATTGTATGTGGCAATGATGACATTGCTGCGTTTTCCGTATTCGAGAAGCTTGTCAATGAACGCCGGAGAAGCCAGGCAGGCCGGACATCCTGGTCCGTAATGGATATGAACCTGTTGGGGCAACCGTTCTTCGAGATGGTTTTTCTGAATAGTTACCTTGTAACCGCTGCAAACAGCGAGGATGTGAAGCGGCAAGGTTATCGTTTCTTTTATTTCTGCCAAAAGTTGTTCTGCTCTTTCCATGATTAAATGTCTTTCAGTTTTTCCGTTTCGATGAGGGCATCATACAGTACTTCTACGGGATGTAATGCTGTACGTTGTGTGCCGTCTTTTATCTGATGGCGGCATGAAGTCCCGGGGGCGGCAATAATGGTTTCTTTGCTGCTGTTGCGTACAGCCGGGAAAAGTACCAGTTCCCCCACTTTCATAGAGAGTTCGTAGTGTTCTTTTTCGTACCCGAAGGCGCCGGCCATGCCACAACATCCTGAGGGTATCTCTTCCACAGTATAATTTTCGGGAAAGCCTAAAACGAACAGTGTGGGTTTGGTAGAGGCCAGTGCTTTTTGATGACAATGCCCATGCAGCTTGATGTGCCGGCTGGCTGTTGTGAACCGGTCTTTGGTGATCTTTCCGGCTTTCATTTCCCTTTCCAGAAACTCATCGATCATCAACGAATTAGCTGCCAGTTTTTCTGCTGTCTTGCGTAAGCCGTTGTCCGCCAGGTCTAAATATTCATCCCGGAAAGTCAGAATGGCGGAAGGTTCGATACCTACCAGCGGGGTATCTTCCGAAATTTTGTCTTTCAGCATCCGTATATTGGCGTTGGCAATGGCTTTGGCTTTTTTCACCAGTCCTTTGGAAATGTAAGTACGGGCGCTTTCGAGCGATTTGGGCAGCACTACCTGGTATCCCAGTTTGGTGAGTAGTAAAATGGCTTTGATGCCCACATCGGTATCGTTGAAACGGGTAAATTCATCGTTGAAAAGATAGACTTTGCCGTTGGGATACGCCTTTCCGTTGAGGTTTTTACCGTTTTTGCGCATCCATTTGTCCAGTGTGATTTTTGAAAGCAACGGAAATTTACGCTGTGGGGCAAAGCCGAAAATTTTGGCATTCAGTCCTGACAACAGGTTGTTTTTCTGGACAAAATTATACAGCGAAGGCATCAGGCTCCCGAGCTTGTTGACTTTGGCGATATTGGCAATGAGCCGCGAACGCAAGGGCACGCCGTGGGCTTCGTAGTAATGTTGCAGAAATTCGGCTTTCAGCTTGGTCATATCCACACTCGAAGGACATTCCGATTTACACCCTTTGCACATGAGGCAGAGGTCGAGGGCGCGGTAGATTTCCTCGTGGTCGAAGGGGTTTTTCTGGTTGGGTTTGCTGATGAACTCCCGCAAAATGTTGGCCCGGGCGCGGGTGGTTTTGTCCTCATCGCGGGTAGCCATGTAACTGGGGCACATGGTGCCGCCTATGGCAGCTGATTTACGGCAAATGCCGGTGCCGTTGCATTTTTCTGCTGCCCGTACTACACCGAGGTCTTTGGAAAAATCGAAGTAAGTTTTTATTTCGGGGGTTTCCTGTCCGGGTTCGTAACGCAGATGGGTATTCATCCGGGGCGTATCGGTAATTTTTCCCGGATTGAAAATATTTTGAGGGTCCCACGTTTGTTTGATTTCCTTAAAAAGATTGTAGACCTTATCGCCTACCATGAGGGGGATAAATTCACCCCGCAACCTTCCGTCACCGTGCTCGCCGCTGAGCGACCCGCGGTATTTTTTGACCAGTTCGGCAGAAGTACGGCCTATTTTATAAAACAGTTTGATGTCTTCGGGGTCTTTCAGGTTCAGCACGGGGCGCAAATGCAACTCACCGGTAGAGATGTGGGCGTAATAAACGCAATCAATGTTGAATTTGTGCAGTATTTTTTCCTGAAATTCTGCAATATATTGCGGAAGTAATTCGGGCAGGACAGCTGTGTCTTCGATAACGGAAACGGGTTTGGTGTCGCCCGGCATGTTGCTGAGAATGCCCAGACCTGCCTTTCGAAGGTCCCAAACCTGGTCCATTTGCTGACCGGTAACTACCGGAAAGTGGTAACCCAGTTTTTCTTTTCTCAAAGCTGCTTCCAAAGCTTTGGTTTTTTTGGCTATTTCCCCCATGTTTTCTTCAGCCAGTTCCACAATGAGAATAGCGCCGGGATTTCCTTTGACAAAAAAGCGGTTTTTGCGTTGCTCAATATTTTCGCGGGTAAGTTCCAAAATGGTACGGTCCATCAGCTCTATGGAATAGGGCTTGAATTTCAGTGCAACAAGATTGGCTTTTAACGTTTCTGCTATGGTATCCAAATGAACGCATACCAGGGCCCTGTTTGGTGAGGGAAGTGGAACCAGGTTGAGTTTGATTTCAGTGGTCAGGGCGAGAGTACCTTCAGAGCCGGCCAGTAAACGGGAGAAATTGAACGGTACCCCGTTGTGAATGAAAGGTTCCGTTTGCATGATCAGGTCCAACGCATAGCCTGTATTTCTTCTTTTTAATGCCGGATGGGGAAACTGGCGGGTGATCTCCTTGCGTGTATCTTCATCCTGCAGCATGTCACGGATTTTGCGGTAAATTTTGCCTTCTAAGTTTTGCAAAGCG
>Ga0256829_1002872_pt1 | contig 12432 bp, 9 predicted proteins | sample 131447metaG_FD_185979 | JGI IMG/M metagenome (GOLD analysis project Ga0256829, IMG submission 185979) | Hydrothermal vent microbial communities from Lau Basin, Pacific Ocean - 131-447 | ecosystem: Environmental > Aquatic > Marine > Hydrothermal vents | place: Pacific Ocean: Lau Basin | collected... | reverse complement strand
TGTTTAAGACAAAGATGTTTGCATTTTTATTATTAAAGAGTGTGTTGTTTACATAAAGGTAGCTGTCATTAGCACTAAAAATTGTTTTATTATTTGTTAAAGTGTTTGTAGAGACTGTGAGATTATTCCCTGTATTGATAAGGGAGTTGTTTATAAGCTCTTTTGCCTCAATGTTGGTATCATTGCCACTTGTTAAGTGTGCTGTTGTCGTTACACTGTTATTGGAGCCAACGACAACATCATGTGAAGCACTCACTGTTTGAAGTACAATATCACCATCATTACTAATCTTTATATCTCCACTTGAAGCGATTACTTCGGGTGGAAGATTGACACCCACCCCCTTATCTGTCCCTACTAGGGTTATGGCACCGGCATACATTCCGCCAAGTGCAGAGGCATCGAGTGAGCCGAAATTCAGATTGAGTTTATTTGCGTAGATTTTGGCATTGAGCTTGAGCAGTTTGGTATAGAGTAAAGCACTATCTGTTTGCGCTGCATCAAGTCCCGCCCCTTCGATGGCTATTTCTTTATTGCTCAAGTTATAAGAATCAATCTTGCCATTTAAAATATTTGGTTTTGCGGTTGTGAGTGTCACGTTAGCGGTATTGATAAAACCTGCACCGTTGACGGTAATCCCGTTTGGGTTGGCGATGACGAGATCAGCTCGTTTACCTGCTACTTCGGTATAGCCGAGTAGTTGTGTTCTTGCACTGCTTGTGACTTCGTTGAGGATTACTTTTGCATTGTTTGTGAGTTGCGCATTTCCATAGATATAGCCTCCAAGTTGTGTCTTGACGGTTGTACTGCGGGCATTATTTAAGATGAGCCCTTGATTTGAGACATTGAACTGTTTGTACCTGTTATGAGAGAGTCCCTGTGCATTAGGGTTTGCAATATTTACAATCTCTACACCGTTAGCAGCATGATCGAGTGTTGTTTGGGTAGTGCCGTCTGTTTGCACTCCTGCTGCCATGAGTGCCGGTGTATATATCAGTGCCGTGCTCAACAAGAACACTAACACTTTAGTATTTAAAGACAACGCTGTATCGGAAGAGATTTTGAAAGTCTTGATTTGTTGCATGTTTTAATCCTCTGCTTAAAGTAAATTCTGTATCTAGGTTCTTTGCCCCTGTTTTAATGCCTATGGCAGTGCCATATAAAGAACCGCATGTGTATTGTGTATTTTTCTCACATCTAACCGCTCCATAATCCAAGCCTATAAAAGGAGATATGCTCTGCATAAAATTGCTGTTTACCCCGAGATGAAATATTTTTATAAAATCATTTCGTAGGTAGTAAGCATTATTTCCATAATAAGAAGCTGCGTACCCTCTTACCGTGTAATAACTTCCGATTCTAAGTTTATTGTTATCATAAAGCAGATCTTTAGTATATTGCAGATGAAAATTTGAGTTAATTTGGAAGCCTGTTTGTGCAAAATTATAGAGTAGGTTTGTGTCAAGTGAAAATTTATTGAACTGCAGTTTTTCATCTGAACTAGCAGTTAATGAACCGTCGCTCCTCGCTCCAAGCCAATTAGTTCCACGATAATAACTCAAAATATTTTTCATCTGTCCCCAATGCTGGAAATAGGTATCTATAATATCCACCTGGGCTAAAGTGGTTTTATAGCTTGAAACATCGATGAGTTCATTGGAAAAATAGTTCTTATTGTTTTTATACTGCAGTGAAAAAGCAGCTTCAAGTTTGTTGTTTTGATTTCTATAAAGAAGCTTGCTTACTTTAAGGTTTGAGCCGACAGTATCACCGTTAGAACGATAGGTATCGTTAATCCCAAGTACGCGTTGTGAATATTTGAATCGAAACCAGGTATAAGAGAAAAGATAACTGCTTATAGGAAAAGAGTAATCGACTTCAGAACCGGAACTACTTTGATAGTAGCTTTGTATTTTACTACCGTTATATCGCAGTGTTAAAATATCATTAATGTTGAGCAGGTTGTCGATGGAGAGATCGGCATTAAGGTATGGATTCGTCTCATAATCCTGCTTTTCTCCTATTACCCCTACTGTCAAACGGTAAGGCATTGTTTTTTCTGTTTTAATTGTGACAATGCTTGCACCTGCTTGAGCTGCCGGCTTTATTTTAAAAGTTGAATGATATGAAGGCACACGGTTCATCATTTCAAGCGCTGTTTCCAAATCTCGCAGGTTTAATACTTTTCCTTTTTGAAAGGCAAAAGCCGTCGCAATTCGCCCGTCCGATGCATTTGTTTCGCTGTTTAGTACATCTTGTAAGTAGCCTTTTGCGATACTTATCTTGAGTGTTCCACTTTTAATGTTCTGTTTTTGTAAGTAAGGCTTTGTAGTAATGTAGCCTTTGCCTATATAATATTGTGCTGTTGTGTGTAAAATATCTTTAAGTAGTTTGGATGTTATACATTTATGTAAATAATTAGAAAGTAATTTAGTTTGGGTGCTTTGATCAAAAATATCATTTTCATTCAACTGAATCTTTGTTAAAAAGATACAGCTTGGCTGTTTTTTTGTTTTAACTTTCTCGTGTTTTACTGCAAAAGTTTTGGTGAGTGGCTTTGCAACCTCCATAACCCCTAAAGTAGCTTTAGAGATATAAAGCTGTTTATCTTTAATCTTACACCAATCATATTTATCGCAATAATCAAGATAAAATACATCCCCTAAATGGTAGTACTCTACAATGTACTTATCATCAGGCAGAGCTCTATCTCGCACTTTGGCTTTTGAGGTTTTGACAATAGCAATAAGAACATCACTGCTTTTTGCATACAAAGTGAATGAAGAAAGAAGTATAAAAGCAATAATAATGAGCTGTAATCTCATAGATAAAGAACCTTATATGAAAATAAGCTTCTATCATATCACAAATATATAACTATTTTTTATAATTTATGCTTATATTTTAAGCAGTAAACAATTAATTATAATATTATATGTGAAATAGTTTAAAAACTAAGACCTCCGCCAAAATTATCAAAGTTTGGATCCATATAGCCTTGCTGCGCAGATTTTGCTCGTAGTTTTTCTATGTCAGCTTTACTTGAGATGCCTTGCGGACAGACAACTGTACACTCATTACACAATGTACAATCCCAGACACCGTTTGTTTGAATGGTATCTATCTTCTCTTTTGAATTAGTCTCTCTTTTATCACTCACATATTTCCAAACACCTGTTAGTGCAAAAGGGCCGAGAAATTCTGAATTTACCGCATAAACTGGGCAGGCAGAGTAGCATGAAGCACATAAAATGCAGTCACTCTGCAGTGCATTTATCTTTTCATCTTCATGATTTAGTTTTGCTTCGCTGTTATAACTTTGTAGCCATGTTTTAGCACGGATGTTTGTTTCAAACGCTCTCTCCATATCAACGACAAGGTCCCGAAGTACGAGCATATTTTTCAGTGGCTCTACTCTATCGCCATCTTGCACTTTGTAGCTACAAGCCAAAACCTCTTTGTCATTCACACGCACCGCACAGCTTCCACACACACTACTGCGGCATCCACTGCTGTATGCCAAGGTACTGTCCTGCTCTGTTTTGATGGTATTCAGCAGTTCAAGCAGTGTAGCATCTTGCATATCTACATCATACTCTATAAAGTCATACTCTCTTTTTATTGTTACTTTCACAGCCTACTCCTCTCTATAAGTGTCAAACCATAATAATGGCATAATTCAATGAAAAAAGAGATAATAAGATACAAGGCGAAAGTCCGCAGAAGCTACTAGTAGCTTCAAGGGCTTTTAACGAAGTAGATTGTTATCTCTTTTTTCACCCAAAGGGCAACATAGAAAAGATTCATCTTCTGCGTTGAACTTAGGCTAACGATGCTAGGCATCGCCAACCAAAGTTCGTCTTGAATCTAAACCTTTTCTATCTTGTTGAATATACCATTATTATGGTTTGACACTTATAAAATGTGCACCGACACTCTCTTTTCTTGCAAGTGCTCCACGAATAACACTTTCACTTACATCAAGCATATTTCGAAACTCCAAAAACTCTGTGAGGTTAGTGTTATATCGTAGAGACTTGTCCTTTGCACCCATTTTTGGAAGATTTTGCTGACACTCCTGCACAAAATTCAAAGCCTCTTGCAGTTCATTTGTACGTCGTACGATGCCTACTTTGTTATAAAGAAGATTACCTAGCTGCTCACGCAGCTCATAAAAGCTGAGCTCATTACTAAACTCCTGTGCTAAAAAATCATCTTTAGTGGATGCACTTGCATGAGCTTCCATCGCTTGTGCCCGCATAGCGGCATTTTCTCCCGCTTCACGACCAAAGACAACGATCTCAAGCAAAGAGTTTCCACCGAGTCTGTTTGCACCATGTACTCTATGGTTGGAACACTCTCCACAAGCATAAAGCCCCTCCAGGGAGCTTTGTGAATTGTTATCAACTGAGATGCCGCCCATCGTATAATGTGCGACAGGCTTAATTGGGACAAGGTCAGACACCGGATCTACATTCTCATAGAGTTTTGCAAGTTTTCTCTCCTGCGGCAGCCCCTCATTAATGAACTCTTCTCCAAGATGACGAATATCCAAAAAGACCTCTTCTCCCCTCTTTATCTCCGCATCAATCGCACGACTTACTTCATCACGGGGTGCTAACTCGTTAGTAAAACGTTCCCCTTTTGAGTTGAGCAAGTATCCACCCTCTCCACGAGCCGATTCACTGATGAGAATAGAGGAGTTTTTTAGCCCTGTCGGGTGAAATTGTACAAACTCCATATGCAGAAGTTCCGCTCCTGCACGTTGTGCCACAGCAATGCCATCGCCCGTAGAAGCCGTTGAGTTAGTAGAGTTTTTATCATAAATGCGAGAATATCCACCCGATGCCAAAACAACAGACTTCGTAAAATAACTCTCTTTCTGCCCGCTTCGAATGTCTAACATCAAAGCCCCGCAGACGACATCATTATCATCTTTTAAAAGCTCTAAAAGCAGCTTCTCACTCTTTATCTCCACGCCATGCTTCAGTGCTTCATCATAGAGCGTATGGAGTATCTTCAGTCCCGTGTAATCCTGTGCATAACAAGCACGCGGAGCACTCGCCCCACCAAGACGACGCTGTGCTATCTTTGCATCTGGAGTCCGTGAAAAGCAGACACCGATTTTATCGAGCCATTCAATTGTAGCAGGTGCTTGAGAACACATATATCGCACCGCTTCCTCAGAAGCGAGCCCATGTGCAGATTTTAAAGTGTTTTGAATATGATCTTCAATGGAATCCTCTGAAACATTTCCAAGTGCAGCATTGATGCCACCTTGTGCCATACAGGTCTGACTCCGTGTCGGGTACTCTTTTGTCAACACCAAAACATCTACACCAGTCTCTTTTGCAGCAATGGCAGCCGTAAGCCCTGCCCCACCGGCACCTATTATAAGTACATCTGTTTTCATACGCTCGTTTCTCCTTTTATTCTCATCTTTTTTACTTATAAAGAAAAAGTTTTAGGCTGTACAATAAGCTTTTTATATAATGTTTTTAGAGGCTCAGACCAAAGGGAGGATTTGTCCTCTCAAAATATTATATAAAAAGCTGGCTTCAATTCAAAAAACTTTAAATCAGCCCTATTAACCAATACCGTAACACCCGAAGTGTCCCCGCTATTATAACAAACCAAACAAACTTTAACCTAACAAGACCGGCAACAATCGTCAGTGGATCACCGATAATCGGCAGCCATGAAAGTGCTAATGCATAATAACCATATCTATGCCCCATCAAAAAAGCCCGCTTGCCAATCTTGGAGTGAAAAAGTTTGCGTTTTGTAGCTTCGTATAAAAAATAGCCAAGATAGTAGTTTAAAATGATGGCCAATACATTGCCGCTTGAAGCAGCGAACATTGCGTGAGAAAAAAGCATGCCACTTTTGAGCGCTGCCACAAATGCGAGCTCGGAAGAGAAAGGCAAAATGGTAGCCGCTAAAAAAGCGGAAACAAAAAGGGCTACCTCTGCCATTATGGCTTAAAAACTCTCTTGTATATTACGACAAACAGAAGCGATGAGTTTCTCACGTGCCTCCACACTTGTCCAAGCAATGTGTGGCGTAAGGTAAAGCCGCTCGCTATTTTTTACAGCTAAAAGTGGACTATCCGCCGGCAGAGGCTCTTTTACAAAAACATCAAGCCCAAAATAGAGCTCTCGCTCATCGACAATCTCTGCCACTGCCTCTTCATTGATGATACCGCCACGGCCAAGATTAAGCACAACGGCCTTCTCTTTTATATGCTGCAACTGTTCATACCCTAAAAGGTTCTTCGTTCTCTCATTGAGCGGTGCATGGATGGAGATAATGTCACTGCTCTCTAAAAGTCTGTGCAGTACAACCTGCTCGAATTCATTCGAGGAGTTGCGTCCACTTGTTGAGTAATAAATTACATTCGCACCAAAAGCTTTGGCAACACGCGCAACCTCTTTTCCTATAGCTCCTAGCCCAATGATGCCCCATGTTTTTCCTTTTATCTCAGAAAATGGGCGGCTGACATCGGTAAAGACTCCATTGCGTGAGTACTCTTTGGATTTGACCACTTCATCATAATAACGGGAATGTCCTAAAAGATAAAAAAGCATAGAAAAAGTATGCTGCACAACCGAATCTGTCGAATAACCCGCAACATTTTTCACCTCTATGCCAAGCTCTTTGGCGGCTTCAAGATCTACATTATTTGTCCCCGTTGCCGCTACACAGATGAGTTTGAGCGATGGAGTGTTTTGCATAAGTTCTTTTGTAATAACGACTTTGTTTGTTACTACAACTGTAGCCTCTTTTAAACGAGCCTGCGTGAGGGATGCTTCTGTTGCTTCAAAACTATGTACATCACCAAAAGCGCTGAAACACTCCAGATTTGTATCTCCAAATGTTATGGCATCTAAAAGGATAATCTTCATTTAGACGTCTTTTACTTTTAAAATGAGTTCACGTGCTTTCTCTAAAGCAGCCTCTACTTTGTCAAACACAAGTGCCACTGCCAAACGGCGTCCTTTGTGTGCTTCTGGTTTTCCAAAAACACGCACATAAGAGTTCTCACTAAAAAGCTCATTGGCTACATCAACAACCGGTGCATAATTATGCACTTTCGATTTAAATGCTGCAGATGCACCATCACCGTAAAATGTAAATCCTAAAGGCAGACCAAGTACAGCACGCAAGTGCAGTGCAAACTCACTTTGCGATTGTGTTATAAGTGTTACCATTCCTGTATCGTGCGGGCGCGGGCTTACTTCTGAAAAATAGACCTCATCGCCTTTGACAAAAAGCTCCACACCAAAGATTCCACGACCGCCAAGCCCGTCTGTTATCTCTTTTGCCATCTTTTGTGCATTTGCTTTTGCCGTTTCACTCATCTGCATCGGCTGCCAGGAAAAGACATAATCGCCATCACGCTGTTCATGCCCGATAGGTTCACAAAAGACAGTCTCTTTTCCATTACGAGCAGTCAACATTGTAATCTCATAATCAAAATCGACAAAAGCCTCGACAATAAGCTCACTCGCATCACCCCGTGCCTCTTTTGCAATCTCCCAAGAGTTTGCAATCTCATCTTCACTTTTACAGATGCTCTGTCCATGTCCAGATGAACTCATAACAGGTTTGATAACACAAGGGTAACCCATACGCTTGCTCGCCTCACGCAGACCATCCTCTGTTGTTACAAACTCATACGGACCCGTTTTAAGTCCCAGTGTCTCTGCTGCAAAAGTACGGATGTTCTTTCTGTTCATCGTTTTACTCACGGCATTTGCATTTGGAATAACGTTATAGCCTTTGTCTTCTGCTTCAAAAAGTGCATCGATGCTGAGTGCTTCAATCTCCGGCAGAATATAGTCAGGTTTTTCACGGTAGATGATCTCTAAAAGTGCATCTTTGTCCTGCATATCAACAACATGACTTCTATGTGCCACTTGATGTGCAGGTGCGTTTTCATATCTGTCCACTGCAATGGTTTCAAGACCTAGGCGCTGCGCTTCAATGATGACTTCTTTACCAAGCTCACCAGAGCCTAACAACATAATTTTTTTTGAATTTGATTTAAGAGGGGCTGAGAATCTCATGAGTATAATTCCTTCAATTTGTATTGAAGAAATTATATCAAATTAGGATTAAATTACCGTTTTAATCCTATGAGCGTTTGCAGAAGTTGGTCTGAAGTTGTAATCGTTTTTCCATTTGCCTGGAAACCACGCTGAATGATAATGAGCTGCGTAAGGGCACGGGAGAGGTCAACATTTGATGCTTCAAGTGCAGAACTTTGAATAAATCCACGTCCCGCTGTTGCTGCAGTTCCAATGATAGGATCACCTGAGTTGGCAGTTTGATTATATACATTTCCACCTTCGCTGGAGAGACCTTCATTGTTTGTAAATTTAGCCATACCAATTTGTGCAAGACCAAATGAACGGCCATTTGAAAATGACCCTACTAAAGTACCGCTTTGATCAATTCTAATTCCAACTAAATCACCACCAGTATATCCATCTTGAGAAATTCCTGATGTCGCTGATTTACTATCAAAACTTGTCATACCATCAAACTTATTTGATGTCCCAAAAGATAATTTTACAGTCTGATTGTTTTTTGAACCGTTGTTTCCTGAAAAAGATATACTTCCAGGATTATATTGTGAAATAGAACCATCATTATTAAATGTAATAGAACCAACTGTCTGATTTTTTGGATTAGTTGCACTGATTGTAGCAGGATCTGGTACAGAAATAGTCATTGCCCATTGGCTTTGTGATGTTTTTCTAAACGCTGTTCTTAATGTATGTTTTGTCCCTAAAGAGTCAAATATATCTATAGAACTTGAATGTGTTGCAGCATTTATATCTTGTGAAAATGCTACAGAACCAGTAGTGTTAGGTAGTGTTGATTCTAATGCTTTCATTGTATTTGTAAATCTGGTATTTTCAACAACTCCACTTGCAGTATATCCGCTCACTTTAATATCTAAAGCTGCACCGCCTGCTGCTGAATTATCGATAACTATTTTACCTTTATCACTTACTGTAACTGTTGCAGTTGGTGATGCAGCTGTTATATGGGTGCGTATATCATCTGTTAAATCTTTAAGTGAAGTAAATTTATCTCCTGCATTTGATGTTGGATCATATTGTAAGTTATAAGCTGTTCCATTAACTGTAAAAACAATTCCTTGATCTTTCTTTAAAGAAAATGCTTCGCCATTACTATTAAAGAGTATCCCCATATTGCCTGAAGGAACAGTTGTACCATTTGCATCTGTTACTGCACCAGTATTATCTATTTTATATGCAGGAGAAAAACTTTTTACTAATGGTCCGGAATTTAAATTTGCTTTTAAAACCACATCTTGTGTAGCTTGTGCCGGTGTTGTAAGTCCTGGTGGAATATTAATATCTTTTATTGGTGCCGTTGAATCAACTTTTCCAGTCACTGGGTCACGAAGCCAACCTTGCGTAACAAAACCGTTATTATCGACAAAATTTCCACCTGCATCAAATTTAAAATCCCCTGCACGAGTATATTTATAAGTATTTCCTCCATCTGGCGAAACTATAAAAAATCCATCTCCTTGAATCGCAACATCAGTATTTTTTCCAGAATTTTGAATTGAACCTTGAGAGAATATACGCGTCGTAGAACTGACTGTAGAACCTAGACCAACCTGTACAGGATTTTTACCACCAAGCTTTCCCTGAGGTGCTGTAGCAATTGCCTTTGTTTGAGCTAAAAGATCAGAAAAATTTGCACGTGAATATTTAAATCCTACAGTATTAACATTGGCAATATTATTTGATACCACATCCATAGCCACTTGATGTGATTGTAATCCGGAAACTCCAGAGAAAAGTGATTTTAACATTCTAAATCCTTTTTATTTATATCTTAAAATAAAGCATTAAGCGTTCCAAATTTATTTATGCATATTTAAAGCTTTTTGTATCATTTGATCTGCAGTAGTAATCGATTTTGAATTTGCATCATAAGCGCGTTGAAGTGTTATTAGCTCAGTCAATCCATAACTCATTCCAATATTAGAACTCTCTAGTTTAAAGTTTGCTATATTAGTTCCTATAATATTGTTACCATTTTTGTCTTTAAAAAAAATTGCTTTCCCACTATTGGAACTCTCTTGAAAACGACTGCCGGTTATCCTGTCTAATCCTTGGTCATTTTGAAAGTGAAATACTGCAACTTTACCAACGCTACTTTGCATACCATTTGTAAATGTAGCTACAACCTCACCATTTTTATTAATATCATAACCACGCAAATCTCCACCAATTGTTCCATTAACTACACTAGAAGCACTCGTTGGAACATTTGCAATAGCAGTAACGCCGCCAAAAGCACTTCCTAAGTCAATAGTAACCGGAGTTCCATTATTATCTATAGATGTCAGTGTAGAAGAGGCAAGTGCTCCTGCAGAATCAAACGAAACTTTTCCTGTTTTTGTATCATACACTGTTGTTCCATCAAGACTTTTCGTAGTTGCTTTTACATCCCATTGCGTTCCAGGAGGTGTTTGCACTGTAGAAAGAGAAAATTCAAGTCGTAAATTATTTTTGTTATTTTTAGGATCAACAACACCTGCACTCATTGTTTTTACACCTGAATCTATACCAAGATTTCCATAAAATTTGGCACTACTTGTAGGTTGCGGAGGAAAAGTAAGATACTTTGGAAAACGTAATTTTTCCTGAGAAGCCACATCTTTAAGCTTTACTTCTGGGAGTTGTGTCGTTAATGTATTATTAGCACTAATGTTACCTCCCATTGTTCCTAAAACAGAAAAACCGTCTTGTGTTACAAGGTTATCATTTTTATCAAAAGTAAAATTTCCATTACGTGTATATAATGTTTTATCATTTCCCTTAATTCCAAACCAACCATCACCAAAAAGCGCCAAATCCGTACTCTTATCAGATAAAATTGGTGAGCCCTTTTGTGACATAAGTGGACTAGCCTGAAGGGAAGAACCCATTCCTATACTACTGTTTACGGGTGTAGAGTTAGTAGATGTTGAAACCATATTATTAAATAATGAGGAGAATTCATAACTATTACCCCTAAAACCTATTGTATCAATATTTGCTAAATTATTAGCCATTATATCTATACCCGTAGAGTTTGTTTTAAGACCAGAGAGTCCTGTATAAAAAGCTTGTGTCATCATAACTTCATTCCTTAATAAACTTCTTTCACATTTCCTAACGGAACATAATTAGAACCTAATTTTACAAAAGTTTGCCCTTTATCGAATTTAACTGATGCTATAGGATATGTCCCAAGTGTTGTACTTTGTTTTACATTATTTGTATCTTGATAAGTCGCACTAACATGATATATACCACTATTGGCACTTATTCCACCATTATCAGTACCATTCCATGTAAATTTATATACACCAGACGGGCTTTTTCCCACATTTAAAGTTTTTACCAAATGTCCGCTATTGTCTTTTATTTCAATACTTCCTGCTTTAACAGCTTTTGGAAAATACATTTCAAAAGTAGAATTACTACCTTTGTTATAGTTTATTGCATCATTTCCTAAACTAGCAGTTTTTCCAATAGCTGCGATAGTAGAAAATTGTTGAGAACTGCTTAAAGATTTTGATAATTTTGTCAATGCCGTATTCGTATTATTAGCGGATTCTAATGAAGCAAGCTGAGAGGTTTGTGTTAAAATTTTCCCAGTATCAGTTGGCTTTGTTGGATCTTGATACTTTAATTCAACTAATAGTAATTTCATAAAATCATCTTTTCCTAAAACACTTTTTGGATTAGTTGCACTCGATTTTGCCGTAGTTAAACTTGAAGTTGTACTTGTTGGAGCTACTGCCATAGTTAATTCCTTATTTTATTTCATAAAAAGTTTTATTGTCTTTATGCGTAGTGTGGAACTACAATTTCCAAAGAGCTTAAAACATCTTCATTACTCTCTTGCGACTCAAAGTAGTTATACTCTTCATCAGCCCTTTGCTGATTTTGTCTATGCTGTTCCTGCTGTCCAGCCTGAGAGTTACCACTTTGAGGGTTACTGTTAAAATTCAATGAAGCATTATTTATTCCATTATTATTTAACTGTACTTTTAAATCGTTTGCATTCATAGCTAAAGTATTGATAGCTGTATGGTTTGAACTAAGATTAATATGCAGATTTTTTCCGCGTTGCACAATAGTTAAATCAACTTCGCCAAACTTTTGCGGATTTAATTGAATTTTCACCCTTGTAAATGGAGATTTATAATCTTCAATTGCCGATTTCACATCTTGCGAGAGATACTTAAGCATCTGTTTTGCTTCATTAAGTTTTACTTCAAAACTATCCGCTTTTGCTACCTGTAGCCCATCAGTTTTAGAAGCAGTATTCTCATCACCACTGCTGTCTACTTTTAAAAGAGACTCCAAAGTTTTTGCAGCTTCACTTTTT
>Ga0256829_1002871_pt1 | contig 12441 bp, 12 predicted proteins | sample 131447metaG_FD_185979 | JGI IMG/M metagenome (GOLD analysis project Ga0256829, IMG submission 185979) | Hydrothermal vent microbial communities from Lau Basin, Pacific Ocean - 131-447 | ecosystem: Environmental > Aquatic > Marine > Hydrothermal vents | place: Pacific Ocean: Lau Basin | collected... | reverse complement strand
TTTTGGCAATAAATCCCTGCTTTATATGCACTTTAGGATACATTAAACCATAGTTTATATCAATATATCAATGACTTAAGTGTTTCTGAGTGAAATCTATTTAAGAGGGGGGCAACCATGAAGCAGCCTTCTTGCCTTTAGCAATTCATCACAGGCGCGGAGAGAGATATATCAGTGAGATGCATCATTCATTGAGTTGATCAGCATCTCCCAATAAATTAGCTACTTAAAGCTTTGCAGTAGCGATGCTGTGATCAAATGCCAGCCATCTACCAGTACAAAAAGAATAATTTTGAGCGGCAATGAAATCATCACTGGCGGCAGCATCATCATCCCCATACTCATAAGCACCGATGCCACCACCAAATCCAGCACCACAAAGGGGATATAAATTAAAAAACCAATCTCAAAAGCTGTGCGCAGCTCACTGATAACAAATGCTGGAATCAATACATACATCGGTGTTTCACTTGATGTTTTGGGTTTTTCAAGCCGTGCAGCATTGAGAAATAATAATAAATCATCTTCTCGTGTTTGCCGAAGCATGAACGATTGAAGTGGAGCTTTTGCCTTTTCAAAGGCTTGCGCTTGCGATAACTCCTTTGCTAAATAGGGCGTAATCGCATCAGCGTCAATTTTTTGCCAGACAGGCATCATAATAAACATGGTCATAAACAACGCCAAGCCAATAATAATTTGATTCGGTGGACTCTGCTGTGTCCCCAATGCCTGACGCAGAAATGCAAACACAATCACAATCCGAATAAATGATGTCATCATCATCAAAATAGATGGTGCCAATGTCAAAATGGTTAGAAATGCCAGTATTTTAAGCCCTGTAAACCAATCATCAGGGTTGTTACCCTCACCCAAGCTAAGTGAAAGTGTTGGAATATCCGCAGCCCAACTCACTTGTGGCAAGAGCAGTAAAACTAAAAGTAGAAGTCTAATCATCTGCTGTTTGTTTTACGATTTCAGAGACATCAACAGGCTCTTTTTCAAAGGACTCAATCACACTTACACCTGCCACAGAGGATATAGATAAGATGTAATGTTTGCTGCCTCGCTGCACTTCAATAAGGCTATGCTTAGAGTCCAACGACAAACGCTGCAGCACTCGCATACCCGATGCATTGCTTGATAAGCTATGGTTTTGAAAGCGTTTCATGCTCCATACAAATAAAGCAAACAGTGCCAACACCCCTGCCAAAGCGGCAATGGATTGCAACAACATCATGGTTAAACTTTGTTCCATAAGATTTAACTCAAGCTTCGGATACGCTCGCCAGAAGGCACAATATCCACAATACGAACGCCCAGTTTCCCATCAGCAGACACCACTTCACCACGTGCAAAAACTTGACCATTGGCTAAAATTTCAACCTCTGCATCTGCATCTTTTTTCAAATCAACCACAGTACCTCGGTTGAGGCGAGCTACAGCATGCAAAGGCATTTCTACACGCCCTAACTCCACGCTAACCTCTAAAGGAACATGCATAATCGCATCCAAATTAGGGCGTGCTATATCCTGCTGATCAATGTCTGTATTTGTATCATTGGCATCACTCATGATGCACCTCCGTCTATCTTTTGAATAAGTTCAGCCGCTAGTGTGCCATCTTGGCTTCCTGCTTTTGCCTGAAACATTGGCATCTTATCAACCCACAAGATGCTTGGTTCAGATTCCGCAACTTTTAAAGGTAGATAATCACCGGGGGCTAAATTTAAGAATTGCCCAACATTTAATGTACACTGCCCCATTTCCAAGCGCATGGTGATAGGCACGTGATTCAAAGATGCCTGTAATCGCTGCACCCAATCATGATCCACAGATGCAGGCTCATCACTCATCGCTGAGCGTAAGTTATCCAACATTGGTTCAAGAAAAGCACGAGGGTAATGCAAGGTAAACATACCTTTTACATCCTCATCCAACTCAATTTCAAATCGTATCGAAAAGCATGCATCATAGGAGCTTGCTACTGCCAAAAACTGTGGGTCCGTATCGATCTTAAACAGCACAAAATCTAATACACTGACAGGCTTCCACGCATGTTCCAAATGCATTTCAAGGCTCTGGGCGATACGCTCAGACAATCTTTTCTCCACTGGTGATAGCGTAAGAATTTCCTCACCATATGCTTCTCCACCGCCGCCCAACATGGCATCCACATGCGCTACAATAAGAGACAAATCAAAGCTCAACATCATTCGCCCAAATCCTTCCACAGAATACGCAAAAAACACTTGCGGCTCCTCTGTATTAATCACATCACTATAAGGCACTTCATCCATATCTTTAAAGGACACCACGACATCACGGTTAAAAGTATCCGACCACTGCTCCTTCAAAGCTTCTGCCATACGCTCTTGTAAATTTACAAATAATGGGTAACGCCCAGGTCCATCAGAAGCACCACTATCAAAGGTAAACTCCTCAGCATTTTCGAGTTGTTTTAATGGCGGCAATGTTGAAAAAAGGGCTTCAACAGTCTCACCTGGTGCAACACTTGCCACCAAAGCTTCAATTTCTTCAGGCTCAAGTATGGGCTTGGACTCTGCATCTGACTCCACATTAGGCTCTTCCACCGCCGCAGTTGATGTTGCATCAGCTGTCATTGCGATACAAAGTCCGTAAAAAACATTTTCTTCACTGGTTTGTATGGTTGAAAATCCTTATTAATGCGATAAATCAACTCTGACTTTAAATCATTTTTACCTGCTGGTGTCCTAATTTCTTCAAATTTTTTACCCGATACGACCGTTATAATCCTATCCTTTACAGTTGCTGCTCCCACGGTAGAGCTAAGTCTCACCTTGTCTTCTTCGCTTCGTAGTATCAATAATATTTTGGTACGTAAAAAACGATTATCATTGGCCAAATTAATGGTTAGACCATCAATCTCCATTTCAACTGGCACGGCATCAGGATCTTCCACTTCCACTTCCGGCAATTTGGTCTCCACCGTTTCCGTTGGCGCGCCATCAGAGGTTTCTGCTGGCTGATTATTTTGTATCAATGTCCATGCCACAAAACCACCCACACCCAACACCAATATCAGCAATACGGTATTAATAATTGGCAATAAACCACCTGATGATTTTTTCTCTTCTTTTTCCTCATCAGCCATTTGCATACTCCTTCAGTTATTCTTATCTATTTTTCATGTTTGCAATGCACCCGTCACTTATACAAAACAATCTCAACTCGCCGATTACGATTGCGCCCAAAAGGTGTTGCATCGGTTGAAACAGGACGCGATGGACCATAACCTGCCAGCGACAAACGTGCTGGATCGACACCTTCTTCCTCCAAGATACGCAAGACTGATGCCGAGCGTGCTAGCGTGAGGTTCCAAGGGTCTTGATATTTATTTCCAACTTGTTTTTTAAATCGAGTATCCGAATGTCCATTGACTTTTATCCTACCTGGAGACATGGCCAACATGCGTGCCATTCTTCGTAGGGCTTTGATATTTTCAGGTTTTAGTTCTGCGGAACCCTCATCAAACATCACCGCATCACTAATTCTCAGGTACAAACGATCTTTTACAATGACACCCTTCACTTTGTGTTCCAATGTACTGTTTTGTAAGACAACGTGGCTATTTTGACGCATCGCCAACATCAACTCGCGCGGAGTTACTGCACGCTGTAGCTCCGAAGGAGGAATTAAATTAATCTCGGTTCTTTTGCCCGCATTTAAAACAGATACAGCTTTTTGAAAGTATGTAGAAATATCCTGCAAACCCGTTTGATCCAGTGTCGACATGGACACCAATAAAATAAAAAAAGTCAGCATCAAACTTACCAAATCCGCAAATGTCGTCATCCACGCTTCTGGATCAGGTTTATAAACAACTGGCCACTTCTTTTTCCTAGCCATATTAAAAACCCCGCTTCGGTGATGCTACAGCAGCACGATCACCACCCGATAATCGAATACCACTCTTATTCTCAGGATTGGCTGTAACAGGCCTAAATTTTAAGGTTATTTCCACACGTCTACTCAAATCTGGACGACCCACAATCGGATGTTTATCGCCCATGCCAGCAACAATCATGCGACCATTGGCAACACCACGCTCTGACAAAGCATGAAAAACACTCATCGCACGTGCCGCTGACAATTCCCAGTTAGATGGGTACAATGAACTCTTTACTGGGCGCTCATCGGTATGACCTTCAATAAGAATTTCAATGACTTCAGGATGTGAGAAAATAGCTGCCAACTTATCCATCAACGGCATACTGCTAGGCGATAAATCAACATGCCCTGATGCAAAAGCTATTTTCTCAGGGAGTCGAACACGAACTTTATCCTCATCCAAAGGAATGGCATTCATACCATCAATGCCCAACACCTTCGATACTTCCGTCAATTCTTTGGCGGTTCGTTTGGGGGCATGAGATCCTGCAATAATATCACGAGCTGGCATGGCTGGCCCCTTGCCTTTGCTTAGGTTGGCTCCATGAGCCAAAGGGCTGAATGTTCCAGCCAGTGATCCCAATGCAGCAAGCCGTTTCTCTTCTACAATCACCGCCATAGATGTGAGTAGAATAAAAAATGCCAGCATCTGCATCATCAACTCAAGAAATAAAGCTGCGCCAATATCCTTGGGGGGATCAATAGGATTTGGTTTTTTGTCTTTTTTTGCCATGATTTATCGACTTAATCGAACGCCGATGAACGTTCCTTCGGAGGTAAGTAACCAAGCAACTTTTGCTCCATCACACGCGGGTTCTCACCTGCCACCAATGATTGAATACCCGTTAAGATAATTTCCAATACCAACATCTCTTCTGTACTACGGGTTTTCAACTTTCCTGCCCACGGCAGAAATAAGATATTGGCTAGCAGCGCCCCATAAAAGGTTGTCAAAAGTGCCACAGACATCGAAGGTCCAATGGATGAAGGGTCTTCCATATTGGATAACATCAACACCAATCCTACCAAAGTGCCAATCATTCCCATAGAGGGCGCATATGTTCCACAAGCTGTTAACATATCAGCACCTTCAAGGTGTCGCCCTGATATTTTATCCATTTCCATATACAAAATATCTTCTATTTCGGATGGTTCCTGACCATCAATCGCCATTTGCAAACCCTTCGCCATAAATTCATTTTCAATATCGCCGACCTTACTCTCCAAAGCTAAGATGCCATCTTTACGAACCACCTGTGCCAGCTCAACAAGCTCAGCAATGACATCTTTACCAGCTTGTACCTTATACATAAAGGCTTTGAGAATAACGCCAACCAACCCAATCACCTTTTGCAACGGATAACCCACCAGTATCACGCCAATAGTTCCGCCAATCACAATCATAATGGACGGCACATCCACAAACCCCATCAAACCATCACCAATGGCAAAACCAACCAGACCAAATGCGACCAAAATGCCTATGACTGTTGCAATATCCACGTTTTCCTCCTGCCGAGATCATGTCTCAAAAGACTTTTCTCGCATCAATATGCTATTGTTTTACTAAATACATTGAGTAGCTAGCAAGAAGCATGCAACTTTTATCACTCTGGTGTTTGCAATACCTCACAACCAGATAGCACAATAGAAAACACCTGCCACAAGGACAGGTGTTTTGCATCTCCAACAGAATCTTGAAACGCGTTTAACGTTTAATCTGCATCAACGATGAGAGCATTTGGTCGGTTGTTAGAATGGTTTTTGAATTTGCCTCATAACCACGCTGAATAACAATTAATTTTACAAATTCACCCGCCAAATCGACATTCGATTGCTCCAAGGCAAAAGGTGAAATGGTACCCATACCACCAGCTCCCGGTAGACCCAGCACAGGTGTGCCTGATGCAATACTTTCCTGAAGTAAGTTATTACCAACATGATTTAACACCGCATCATTGGGAAAGTTCGCCAAGGCGACCTGATACAAACCACGACGCTGACCATTGGTGAATACACCAAAAATCTTACCAGAAGAATCCGTTTCCAATTTATCCAAGAAACCCGATGCAAAACCGTCACGAGTCATCTGGCGTGTTGCAAATGAACCAGCCACCTGCACGGTAGCATCAAGGCCTGTACCAGTAATACCCTGCCCATCCGCACTAGTAACCGCATAAAGCGCGCCTTGACCCGATGCATTACCAAAGTTAAGAGAAACAGAACTGGGTGCTGCTCCACTCCAGTTGAACGTCAATAGTGGTGAGTTTTCTTTTACCAACTCACCATTAGGTCCAAATACAAGGGTTTGTGGTCCGATGGCTGTGACCACAGCTGGTATAGCAGCCGTACCTCCAGTACTTGCCGCCAGCGTCCCTGCCACACCTGCAGCATCGACACCATAAGTAGGCGTAATGATTGTACCATCATTCAACGTGATGGGACCGCCACCAAAGGTTCCCTTACCACTTACGCCAGCTACACTGGATGTTACGGTAATCACACCCGCACCATCAGATGCAATAGAATAGCTCGCCCCCACTGCGGTTGTTTGAAAATTTGATACAACTGCGGCCGTAATGGCACCATTACCAGCTGTAAACGCTCCACTCGTGTTATCCGCGATCGCAGGTACAGCCGCAGAAACCGTTGATTTTGCTGCGGCTCCACCACCGATGGGTGTGGCAACACCTGCTGTACCACCCGCCAACTCACCTCCATCAACCGATGCTCGCCAGTCCCATACGGTATTACCCGCTGAATCCTGCCCTACTTTGGTGAACTGCAAGCTTGTAGGATGGGTTTGACCGAGAGAATCAAATATATTCACCTCGGATTTATAATGGTATGTAGCTGGATTATTGGGGTCAAAAGCCGTACCCGTAGCAAGTACCGTGGCATTGGAGTCAAGCGTAACCGCTGCGGTAACCGTCGAGGTTGCTTGCGCCTGCGCCGCCAAATTAGCAAAGGTAATATCACCAACATTACCTGTTGCTGTACCTGTCCCCTGATCTATACTAAAACCTTGAACCACGTTTCCTTGAGCATCAATAAGATTGAAATCCTTATCCAAAATGAATGCACCAGCTCTGGTGTAAGAGAGCTGATTGGTTGCTGGGTCACGCATGGCAAACAAACCGTTACCGTTGATTGCCATATCCGTAGGGCTGGTCGTGTTTTGCAACGAGCCCTGCGCCTGATCTCGGGTGATTGAACCAATACGCACACCATTACCCACTTGATTCGCAATATTGGATCGCGACACGCCTACCGTTTGTGAAAGTACATCTGAAAAATTTACATTCTGGCTTTTAAAACCCAGAGAGTTGACGTTAGCAATATTATCACCAACAACTCGTACTGCCTCACCAAATGATGAAAGACCGGAAGCACCGATATAAAGCGCATTATAAATACCCATAATATTCTCCTTCTAATTCTATTTATTTAAAACAAACCACCCATGTCTTACAATCGAACTGCTGTAACATCTTGTAAATTCGCAGGAATACCGCCAACCACCAACTGCACATTACCCGATGCCAAGCGAACCGTATCCACCACGCCTGAACGCTGAATACTTGCCGTAATATCACTGCCCTGCATATCAACTGCCGTCATATCAATCGTATATGTGCCCAGTGGAGAAGCTGCTCCTAGGTCATTCAACCCATCCCAACTCATGATATTGAGCCCTTGCTGCATGGCTCCCATATCCATCGTACGAATAGCCTTACCAGCACTGTCACGCACAGTAATTTGCACCGATGAAGCATCCACAGGTAAATCCGTTGAAAAATTTGGATTACCACCGTTATATTGCACAATATTTTGATTCACTGTGACCGTACGTCCCAAATAACCTGCCGATGCAGTATCCAGACGGCTTGCTCCAGTTCCACCTAAACCACTACCATTCGCAGCCATCTTCTCAAGCCATTGATTCGTATTGGTCTGCTGTTCAACCATATTAAATTGTGCTAATTGCGAAGACATTTGCGTTGCATCTTGTGGTTTTAAAGGGTCTTGATTTTCCATTTGGGCAACCAAAAGCTTTAGAAAAATATCTTTTTGCCCCAAATCTTTATTTGTAGTACTTGTTGACGCTGTATCAGCAGCTGTCGTTGCATTTCCTACCTGTAGAGCCATACCATTCTCCTCGCACCTATATTTCCATTCACATTCATTATTAAGCTCATGCTAAAATACTCAGGCTTCCAGCATCTGCCATATTTACGCCCATACGCACAGAGCTTCCCAATGACATAATATTTTCTGCCTCACCATTAGTATTGCTATGAGTCATGCCAGCTACATCATGCGATTCTTTTCCATCATGTTGCTGTTGCGAATTCATATCCATGCTAAAGCCTGAAAGGTTTAACCCTTGATCTGCCATTGCTTGGCGCAATTGCGGTAGCTGCTGCTCCAAAACTTGGCGTGAGGTTTGTTGATCAACAATTAAGTGAACTTGAATTTGTTTTTGGGCATCGGTTTGTATACTTACTTGAATTTTACCCAGTGTTGCTGGCTCCAACATTAGCTCTAACTTCATAGAGCCATCTTTTGCCGCTTTGGATATTTCAAGCATTGCATCATTTGGTTTAAACGATACCGCACTGCGATAAGCCATTTGCATGGCAAAATCACTTCGGGCATTGCGTACATCACGCATAGAACTATCCGTCATCAAAAGCTCTGCTGCTGAACGCCCTGTACCACGATCATCACCTGCCATATTGGCATCTTGCCCACTAGCCGATGACATGACGATTTCAGGCTGTACATTCGATACCTGTGATACAGGAGCCTGTGCTTGCACACCCATTATTCCAGAACGATTTGCTGCCACAGCTTTAAATAATGACTTCACTTTGGATGATTTTTCAGCAGCATCCAACCCTTGCTGAAGCTGCCCCTCTTTTATTTGCTTGGTCAGAGCTACACCTGAATCAATCATTTGGCGTTTATTGGCATCATCTTGTAAGCTCACTTTCACATTATCCGATGCCTGTACTAGCGTTTTAGCAGAAGCCTCTTCACCCTTCACCTGATTTTTACTTATATCGACGGCATCACTTTTCGTTTGGTTTTTAGCACTTGTAAGATCATCACGCTGCATTAATTTTGCTGCATCAATAGCATGATCAAGCTCGCCCGCATTCTTCAAGGAAAAGCGACCTTGAGAGTCTTGTTTAGTAGATGCTAGCTCTACGGTTTCACCTTTAGACACAAGTGCCTCGGCAACTGTTTTTTCTGTACTGTTGGAATCAACTTCTTTGTTATTCTTACCTATAGCTATATTTTTTTTGTCCACCAAATCTTGAACATCCATCACTACGCGAGGGGATTTAACGGCATTTTCAGTATTGTCGCTCTTTTTACCTTCAAGCCCTGCAGAAAGTCCCGCTTTAACGTCCGCTTCTCCGAGCTTGTTCATCATAGGCTGACGTGACTCTTGCTGAAAAGCACCCAAGCCAGCTACTGCATGTTTTTGTAACTTCTCTGTATCATCAATAAGTTTTTTCGCACTTAGAATATCTGGTTTATCTCCAGTTCTTTCCGCCGAAATTTGAACCGTTGCTTCTTGTAATAAAGGTTTATTTAAAAGCGGCTTAGATTTTGCGCCCCCACCTTTAGAAGCTTTATCAACACCATCCACTTTTAACAACGCTTTCATCTTGCCTGCAGCCTTTTCACTATCAGGAGCCGCTGTAAGCAATGCTGTTTTAAGACCTTGTGCGGCAGCTTCTCCTTTGCCCGACAGTTTTTGAGCATCAACTCGCAAGCCTGTTTCAGCTTGTTTGACATGCTTCTGAAATGATGCAATCAATGTCGCAAAAAGGCCGCCTTTCGCTTCGCCCTTAGCCTTGCCTGTTTTAACACTTTCGCCCAGTTGCCCTATCGCACTGCCTTGTGTTTGTATGATTTGATTTGCCATGCGCTACTTAAAGCAGTATTGATGCCACAGGCTTTATCTTTATTTTACAATAACTTAAGATTATTAGGCCTCAGCATAAAGGAAAAATATGCCATCTCAATCGGCAATATTTTCCGCAGAGGCAATACCTGCTAGCAGGTACAAAACAAAGAAATCACTGAATCACAGTCCTCTTTAGCCAAGCTTATTCAAAGCTTGCTGGTAACTCTTCAGTGTTTATAAGCCATTTGCATATAATAACGCTGCTGAATCCTAGATTCATAACCCATGACACTATCATTATTGCTTTTGTATGAAGCTTGCAGAAGATCTTGCCCAACCACGCTTATTTCAAGGTCTTTGATAGCTTTCCATGCCACACGCATATCAAGTCGATGGTAACCATTCACAACACTCGTAGTATTATTTGCCCGAAAAGGGCCTGTGAAATAGAGGTTTGCATCCAATGCTACTGTCTCAACTGGATTCAGACCAACGCCTAAGTGAAACCGGTTGTTCGGATCTTGCCCCAGATTACTCCGTACTGTTGCTGCTGTTTGAGCATCCTGACGAGGGAAGCCCACATACGTCTGATGTAAATAGGTATAGGAGCCTTTCAATGTAATCCATGGCTTAGGTTGATAACGAAAATTGGCTTCAAAGCCATCTCCTTTTCCATTTAACACATTGGTTAAAAAGACGGGCAAAATCCCCAAGGGTCGATAAGGACTGGAAGCACTACTATCCAGCCATGTATCCAAAACACCCTTGTAGAAAATCTTAAATGCCGTAATTTCAATAAAGCTATTTTTATTGGGTCGTAAACGTGCTCCGATTTCATAGGAGGTGACTTTTTCAGTGTTAGCGCGCTTGGCTGGACCAATCACTTTCACCAATAGACCCGATGATCTTTTTACATTCCATATTAAACCATTTTCCATATCATTGGGGGTTCGTGCCGCGCGTGATGCTGCAATCCAAACCGCCCAATCATCATTGGATGCAATCGCCCTGATACTTGGTTGATTTATCCACTTGGTATAGGAGTTCCGTTCCATTTTAACGCCACCAATAATACGCAAATAACCATCTAACAGTGAAAGTTCGTCATTTATAAAAAACGAAGTCAATCCCGACATGCGATTTGGCATTTGAAACTGTGGCGTATTATCATAATGCGAACGGAATTGGCGTAAATCCATGCCTAAAGAAATATTCTGATTTAACACATCGGCAATATCGACTTGGAAATCACCATCAAAGGTTTCTTTTTTCTCATGAATAATCTTGGTATCTATTTTAGCTAAATCATAAAGCAATTGCCCCTTAAAGGTAATATCAGAAGCAACCTCTTTTTCTACATGGAACACCAAGTTTCTACCCCTAAAATAATTAAACCCCGTATAATCTTGCACTGGCTGTGCTGGGGTGCTGACAATCGGCATCCAATAACCACTAACACCTGTTTTAACGCTATATGCATCACCATGCAGTGACATTTTTGTAGCACCATTATCCCAGTCCAAACGAAAACCCTGTTGATGCATACGTCTAGAGTCTGCCGTATCTTTACCCTTTGTTAACACCGTATTGGTACGATCTGCCAAGCCGCCATCACGCAGCTCATTCATACCATAAATTCTATAGTTAAAGTTTTTAAACTTTGAACTATAACTTATATTTCCAAAACCCTTATCTTCAGTACCGCCTCCAGCAGTTACCCTAAGGCCTTGGGACTCCGCTGCATTTTTGGTAATAATATTGATCACGCCATTCACAGCATTCGAGCCCCAAATTGCACCGCCAGAACCTCGCACGATTTCAATACGTTCAATATCTTCCAAAGGATAATTCTGTGCAACCCACCAGACACCAGAAAAGGTTGTTGTATAAATAGGACGACCATCAACCATAACCAACAAAAGATCTGTGAAAAAATCTGTTTGCCCTCGTATACCAATTTGATATTGATTCGCATTGGTTTGAGAAACTTGTAATCCAGGTGCTAATCTTAATGCTTCAGGAATACTCCGCGCACCTGAACGGCGAATATCATCATTGCTGATGATAAATACAGCACCTGCCGTAGTCATATATTTTTCTTCGCGCTTGGACAAGGTGGTTACCTGAACATTCACAAGATCTTCAACGCTCATGGCAAGAAGATCATCAACCGAATAGCGTTCTGTGGCAATCGCCATTGGCATATAAGCCGCTGCGACAAATATGAGAAATATAAAATTTCTCATCCCAGCCCATTCGTTGAACAGCATCATTTTATCTCCCTAAGGGGGTGCTGATTAACTCTGAATAAATGGATATACGATTCAAAATCACCAAGGCAGCAAGCGCAAGCAATAGCCCCGCTATTGCTAAGTTGGCTAACGCAGGTGGTGGCGATTTTGAGCCTATAGGCATCATTCATTGAGTTGATCAGCATCTCCCTAGGCGACTTTAATTAAAACATCGTTGTTTTCAAGTCTATAAAACAAATGATACGTATCACATAGCCATTAAAAAATGAAGCCAGTCAATGTTTCTTGTTCGTTTTTACCATCAATATGGTAGAAAGAATTGCCTCTGGATCAACT
>Ga0256829_1002870_pt1 | contig 12444 bp, 13 predicted proteins | sample 131447metaG_FD_185979 | JGI IMG/M metagenome (GOLD analysis project Ga0256829, IMG submission 185979) | Hydrothermal vent microbial communities from Lau Basin, Pacific Ocean - 131-447 | ecosystem: Environmental > Aquatic > Marine > Hydrothermal vents | place: Pacific Ocean: Lau Basin | collected... | reverse complement strand
CTTAATACGGTAAGAAAGCATCTTTCAAACATAAAAGGAGGCAAACTTTTAAAAGCAATTCGGGGAAAGATTGTTTCGCTGATTATCTCCGACGTAGTAGGCAACCGAATAGATATTATAGCATCAGCCCCGACATATTTTGATTCGACCAGTTTTTTCGATGCGTACAATTTGATAAAAAAATATGAGCTTGAAGCGCTGATTCCGAAAAGCATACATGAGATTCTTGATAAAGGCATGAAAGGAGAGATTGCCGAGACGATAAAGGAGGGCTCTGTAGAGCTTGAAAGGGCAATAAATATCATTATCGCAACAAATTTTGATGCGTGCAAGGCAGCGGAAGGCTTTTTCAAGGAAAACGGATTCAATACATTTTATTTGAGCTCTTCTGTTACCGGCAAAGCAGGAGAGATCGCAAAAACTATAGGCAGGGCAACCGGATTTTTGAAATCAGGTATCTATGTTGAAAAGCCTATTGCTGTTGTCTTTGGAGGAGAGAGCACTGTTGAGGTAAAAGGAGACGGTGCGGGAGGACGAAATCAGGAGCTTGTGCTTGAGATGGTGCCTTTTCTTTCGAAAATGAACGCCCTGTTTGCATCTATCGGAACAGACGGCATCGACGGACCAACTGATGCAGCCGGAGCGATTGCTGATTCTGAAACATCAGACAGGGCAGCTAAAAAAGGGATCAGCCGGGAGGATTTTCTCAAAAATAACGACTCTTATCACTATTTTAAAGCTTTGGATGATCTAATTATAACAGGACCTACAGGCACAAACGTGGCAGATGTTGCAGCGCTTATTATTTTGTAGGAAGTGCAGTGGTTTCATTATTGTACCTTTTATTGATAACAATTTAACCAAATAAGATTATTGGAGGCGGCTATGAGCAAAATAGCGTTTATCAGCGGAGCATCCAGCGGTATAGGAGCAGCGTGTGCAGAGATTTTTGCTAAAAATGGTATAGATCTGATTATTGCTGCAAGAAGGATGGGTAGATTGCTTGAATTGAAGGAAAGATGTGAGGAAAAATACCGCGTAGAAATTCTACCGATAAAACTTGATGTAACCGATAGGAAAGCAGTGTTTGATTCTTTCTCAGGCTTACCTGAGAAATGGAGTAATATTGATATATTAATCAACAATGCAGGTTTGAGCAAGGGATTGGAGAAAATACAGGATGGCAAGATAGATAATTGGGAAAAGATGATAGATACGAATATTAAAGGCTTGCTTTATGTTACGAAAGCCGTGTTGCCTGAAATGATCAAAAGAAACTCAGGCACGGTAGTAAATATAGCATCCATTGCAGGGCACGAAACATATCCGGGCGGCAATGTATATTGTGCAACAAAAGCCGCTGTACTGCAACTGTCAAAAGCGATACGTATGGATGTTTTGGGAAGCGATGTCAGGGTTATCTCTATAGATCCCGGAATGGTCGAGACCGAGTTCAGTTTGGTGCGCTTTGATAATGATGAACAGAGGGCAAAGCAAGTTTATGAAAATATAGAACCTCTCAGGGCGGAAGATATTGCGGAGGCTGTCTGGTTTGCCGTATCAAGACCGAAACATGTAACGATAGAGGATATGGTGATTATGCCTACACAGCAGGCTTCAACGATGTTGAATATTAAAAAGCTATAGACGGATTTGCTCGCTTTATTATGTCTGTTGCAAAATTATATGAAATTAGAAGGATAGTTGAATGAAACGGGACGGTTCGGCTGATAAACTAGGGCTAAAAGAGATTGTATCTATGGGTGTGGGCGGCATGGTAGGAGGAGGGATTTTTTCGGTGCTGGGATTATCAATCGCACTTGCCGGTCATGCTGCACCAATTGTTTTTGCTTTTGGCGGTATAATAGCTTTACTTACCGGAATCTCTTATGCAAAACTCGGATTGATTTTTCGTTCCGACGGAGGCAGTTTTACCTATCTTGAACATGCCTTTAAAAACAGAAATATTGCGGGTATCTTCGGGTGGTTGCTTCTGGTTGGCTATATTGGAACGCTTGCTCTTTATTCCTACACATTTGGTGCTTATGGCGCCTCTATGTTTGGAGGCAATGTTTATAACATAACTATTTCGCATTTACTTTCAAGCGCCATAATGCTTGTTTTTCTCGGCATAAACCTGTATGGGGTTAAAATGGCGGGAAACACGGAAGATATTATCGTTGCGATAAAGGTTATTATTTTACTGTTTTTTGCCACAATAGGTATAATTCATCTGAATGGAGCCGATTTGTTTCCGTTGCTAAATCGCGGTTCCTCTAATGTTTTAAAAGGTGCAGCTTTGATTTTTGTGGCTTATGAAGGTTTTGAACTGATTCCAAATGCGATAAATGAGATGAGAAACCCGACCAAAGAGTTATATAAGGGAATAATGCTTTCTATTGTAATAACAATATTAATTTATATTTTGGTCTCTCTCGTGGCAGTTGCCAATCTTACTGCTGAGGCGGTTAGTAAATACAAAGAATATGCTCTTGCTGTTGCTGCCGAACCGTTTCTGGGTAAAGTTGGGTTTATACTGATTGGTCTTGGTGCGTTGCTTTCTGCATCCTCTGCCATCAATGCCACGCTGTTTGGTACTGCCAGATTGAGTATGGCTATGGCAAAAGATAAAGAGCTTCCGAAACTGTTTTCTTTTAAAGAGCGAACGAAAGATATTCCTTGGGTAAGTTTAATAATAATCAGTTTAATAACATTAATTTTTGTGAATTTAGCCAATCTTACCGTTATTTCATCGTTTGCAAGCTCCTCTTTTCTGTTGATTTTTGCCTTTGTTAACATGTCAGCTTTCAAACTGAACAAGCAAATTGGCGGCTATCTTATATTTTCAATTTTAGGTATGGTTTTGTGTATACTTTCATGGATCGTATTGGTTGATTATTTATGGCAGACCGACCGAATAACTCTCATATGGATTGGTGCATTTTATCTGCTGGTTATCGTTGCTGAGTTTATTTTCAGCAAAAGAGGAGTTTTGCTTAGATACTTGTAAAATATTTAAAACGGTTTATTGTCTGTTGAGTTGGTCGTTTTCTGTATCTGACAAACGGTATACTGCTACATTATTGTGGAGGGATTTTGAGAACTGTTTTTATAGGTGATATTGTAGGTGATAAGGGAAGGAAAACCGTAAAAAGGCTTTTGGGAAGCGTTAAAGAAAAGTTCCAGCCGGATTTTGTGATAGCAAATGGTGAAAATGCTGCGGGTGGATTTGGGATTACACCTGAGATTGCTGATGAGCTGTTTATGTACGGCATCGATATAATCACATCGGGAAACCATATTTGGGATAAAAAGGAGATAAACAGTTATCTGGATTCTTACAAACCGATAATAAGACCTGCAAATTATCCGGAAGGGGTGCCTGGAAGAGGAATGGTTAGTTTGGAAAAAGGTGGCAAACTTATAACGGTTATCAATCTTCAGGGCAGGGTCTTTATGAACAATCTTATTGATTGTCCTTTCAAAACTGCAGATAAACTGTTATCTTCAGCGGAAATTCCTGAGAAATCCCCGATTTTTGTGGATTTTCATGCTGAAGCTACTTCAGAAAAGCAAGCAATGATTCATTATTTAAGCGGACGCGTGGCTGCGGTTATAGGGACTCATACTCATGTTCCTACAGCCGATGCTGAGATTTCCAATCAAACAGCCTTTATAACAGATGTCGGAATGACCGGAAGTTTTGATTCAGTTATCGGTTTTAGAAAAAAGGAGGCGATAAATCGATTTTTATACGGATTACCTCAACGATTTGTAACCAACGGAGCCGATAAACGACTATGCGGGGTGATTGTTGATACTGAAGGCAAACAGGCTAAATCGATAATGCAGCTTATGATAAAAAATGATCTTTAAAAAAGATACCCCCTGCTGATAGGCAAGGGGTATCTAACAAAAAACAGAAACCGATTATTTTTGACGATTTCTGAGCATCCGTCTTAACAGTTTTCCCGTTGCTGTCCTGGGCAGAGCATCTATATACTCAACTTCTCTGGGAAGTTTGTAAACAGCAATATATTCTTTGCAGAAGTCCAATATTTCTTGAGTAAGTTCATCGGAAGGCTCAACTCCTTCTTCCAGAACTATAAACGCCTTGGTCTTTTCTCCCATTACAGGATCAGGAACTCCAACAACACCGCAATCCTTAACCTTTTCATGCTTTTTGATAACATCTTCCACTTCCGCAGGTCCTATTCTGTAACCGGAGCTTTTTATAACATCGCTGTCGCGGGCAACAAAATAGACAAATCCATCAAGATCCTGATAAACCGCATCTCCTAAGATATTCCATCCGTTTTTGACTCTTGCCTGTTGTTCTTTAAGCAGTCTTCCATTGTCTATATAAGGTCTCCAATAGAGAGCGCCTGTAGGACCCTTCATACCAAGCAGTCCGATTTCCCCGGGATGTGTGCATGTGGTGCATATTTCACCGGTTTCCTTGAAGATTGCGAGTTTAAATCCGGGCAGAGCCAAACCGATTGATCTTGGATTTGGTGTTTTGGCAACGGCATTGGAAGTCACCAGATGAACCATTTCGGTTGCCCCCAACCCTTCAATGATCTGGATGCCTGTTTTTTCCTTCCATGCATTAAAGGTTTCCACTCCAAGTGCGTCTCCTCCGGTTGTGCACATTCTCACAGATGATATATCGTATGAATCAAAATCTTTCATTTCCAGAAGTTTTCTGTATGCGGTGGGAAGTCCGGTAAGAATTGTGATTTTGTGTTTCTGAATAGTTTCCATCATCTCCTCAGGCTTGAATTTGCCTATCAGAGAAATGGTGCCTGAATTTCTGAACGGGATTATGGCAAAAGTGCCATACCCGGCTGCAAAACTCACAGGGGCTGCGCCTCCTAACACATCAGATTCACCGAATTTCCAAACATATTTGCCTACAATATCGGCTTCGTATATAAGCTCTTTTGCAAAATGAACGGCTCCTTTCGGTGCTCCTGTGGTTCCTGAAGTATAAAGAAGAACCCCGATATCCTCAGGTGAAACGTAGGTATATTCAAGATTCTCATCTCCCGAATCTACAAGGTTTTTGTATGAATACAGTCCTTTTGCTTCCGTTTCCGAGGCGTTTCCACCTATTACTATAATCGGAATTTTGCTATCAAATGAAGGAGCTGCCTTTTCGACTGCAGGAAGCAGAGGAACCGAAACAAAGATAGCCGAGCTTACTGAGTTGTTTACTGCATAGGCTATTTCATGGTGCGACCACAAAGGTGATAGCGGAACCGGTATGGCTCCGATTTTCATTATTGCAAAATTTGTTATAATAGATTCAGGCGTATTTGTACCCCTTAAGGCAACCCTGTCTTGCTCGCCTATACCAAGCTTTTTCAAGCTATTTGCGAGTTTATCCGAATCGCGCTTCAACTCGTTGTATGTAACCTCTTTATCCTGAAATTTTACCGCCACCTTATTGCCAAAGCCTTTTTCGATATTCCTGTCAAGAAATTCATAGCCCAGATTAATCTTTTCAGGCAACGGTCCAAACTCTTCAGGAACAGTATATTCTGGCCATAACTCTTTAGGCGGCAAAAACTCTTCTGGAATTTTACTCATTTAATCTTACCTCGTTTCTTAACTTTCAAAAGCGTCTTTATCTATTTCCGAATATTCGCGAACATTAATCAGATTGTTAAGTGCCTGTTCAATGCCTATCAATTTTGATGTTTCCTTGTCCATTCTTGGAAAAACCTCTTCAGGATAGGTATCCTCCGGATTTTTATAGCACAATAGTGCAGGAGCAGTTCTTCCAAAGTCTGGCGCCAAAGCTCCCTTGGTTCCAAATACCGGACGTAATGATGCCACAGGACCGTTGCTTGCCCGGTGATAATCCATAAACGTATCATCCTCGTTTTTACCTGCAACATCGTTTATTTCCACCTCGATGCCCTGGGCTTTTAGTGCTTCCAAAAGCTCGATAGCCTTGTTGTTATCGCAAGCAAACTGATCTGAGGGTGAAACTTCACTACTGTAAAAAAATCTAACCTTTTTAAACTTCATCCTTCCTCCCTTCGTCTATCTTGACTATTGTTTTTAATATTATTCGCCTCTTTTTCTATAAGTTCTTTGTATGCAAAATCGATTCTCCAGTCCATCTTTTTGTCAAAGGCAACCATCATAATCTGATTATCGGTGCTCAACTGCTTCTGAAATGTAATACAAATTTCATCGGTACTTTTGTTATAATGCACCCCTCTGTAGGCACCAAAGATTCCGGCATAACCGGTATCAAGCAACACCTCCCATGCTTCATCAAGCAGCTCTATAATCTTGTTGTCATTGTACTGTTTTTCGCGATATAGAAGCCAGATTTCTGTTTGAGAGGGGGAATCATCCCCCTTCTTTTTGTTTCTAACGTTCAATCCTCGCTCTTTTCATATTTATCGCACTCACTTGGTGCGGTAAAAGCTCCCAATTCTGCATTTTTGAAAATCCCTTTGGAAAAAGGATAATCCAGCTTATCACAATAACCATGAAGGTGGGGAATCATATGAGGAGCCAACGCCGGACGAAAATATTTACAAGATTTACATAGTATATCCATCTGCTTTCCTCCCTTTATTCCAAAATTTTCTTCCAGATTCCGCCTTTTAGCTCCTCTGGCTTTAAAGGTCTTCCCGCAACCAAATTACCTCTTACATTTTTTTCCATATCGATCGGTTTTCCTTGGAAATCCGCTCTTGCCTTTGCCGGAGGTGAAACCTTGCCTGCCTCATTCATCGGAGTAAAATTATTGCCCTCTCTTTTTTCGGCATAACCCGGCTGCCTGAATTCGGTTCCCCTTGCTTCCGACGGACCTTCTTTCAGTTGTCCGTTTACCTTTTTCACATAATAAAGCTCGCCGCATCCGGCGCATTTGAAATTGCCCTCGTAATCCCAAAAGGTATAAGGATCGAGGTAATTTGTTATTCCGCATTTTTCACACGTTAAAATAGACATTCATACCTCCGGTTTTAGATAATGCCCCGATTTTCATAATCGGTAATTTTTCCGTCATCAAATCCAAGCAATTTCTGATAGATATAATGATTGTCAGCTCCAACAGGTTTGAACGCCCATTTTATCCTCGGAGGAGTATCAGACATATGAACAAACGCTCCCTGTGTCAGCACATCGCCAAATGACGGATCGTCGATCCATGTGATGGCGCCTCTTTTCTGCCAGTGAGGATTTGTTGCCACCTCTTTAGAATTGTAAACAGGTTGACAATTGATTCCATGACTGTGGAGAATTTCGGCAACTTCCTCTTTGGTTTTATCTGCAGTCCATTTTTCAATTTCCGCATAGAGGTATTTTTGTGCTTCAGGTGTTATACGAGCCTCATGGGTGGCATAATTATCCAAAAGGTCGGTTCGATTCATAACTTCTGCCAGACGGGCAAAATCGGCATCCTTGTATGCACTGATAAGAATGAATCCTTCTTCTTGCTCTTGAGGATTATCCGAATCGGGATATGAAGATTTTCCGCACATTACAATACCGTGAATGGAAAGTTCGGTATCCCAGTTGCCCCATCGTTGACGCACTACACCGAATTTTCCCCAAAGAGGCAGTGCGTACTCGAGCTGTCTTTGTACTCCATGTACCTGAGAATATTCTATCATCTGCCCCTGACCCGATTTGTTATTTCTCCAATAGATAGCTGCCAGAGCTCCGGTTGCACCCATCATTCCGCCCCAATAATCGGCAAGCCAGATGGTATGTTTGGACGGATGTCCATGCATATCTGCAGGTTGTCCCGTTATCGAGAAGTTGCCTCCCTGAGACTGACCGAGGATATCATATGATGCTCTTGATCTTCCCGGTCCGAATCCGCCGAATCCGCCTTCCCACAAATAGATTAGTCTCGGATTGACCTCTTTGAGCTGTCGATATCCGATTCCCCATCTGTCAAATGTTCCGGGCCGATAATTTTCTACCATAAGATCCGATTTGGCGGCAAGAGCGCGCATTATTTCCTTGCCTTCTTCCTTGTGAAAATCCAGCCCCACAAAATATTCATTCGGGTTTGCTCCGAAAAACCCCAATCCGGTACCCTTATCCGGATACCACCTTGAAAGCGGATATAAAAACGGTTCGTTAAATGGAGTGGTGTGCCTCATAGGTTCGCCCGCTTTAGGCAGCTCTATCTTTATTACCTCGGCACCAAGCTCGGCAAAATAGCTTGCCGCTGCAGGTCCCAAAATATATTGTGTGCAGGAAAGGACGCGATATCCCTTGAATGCCTCCGGTTTCTCAAAAACATTTTTGATACCGAACGTTTCTTCGCAATATTTTTCGAAACTTTGTTTGCCATAGTCTACATTATTGCTCATCAGATAACCCCCTCTTTGGAAAGGCTACTCAAATCCTTTTTTGTGTAACCTAATAATCTCGGATATACATCTCTGTTGTCATATCCAACAGGTCTGCCTATCCACTTAAGCCGAGCAGGAGTTTTTTCCGCAAAAATCGGGTTTGTCCCGTAAAGAACCTTGCCGTAAAGCGCATCATCTATAACAGCTACATGACCTCGATATTTAAAATGCGGATATTCAGCGACCTCGTCTATGTACAGGACTCCTCCTGATGCCACCTCTTCCTCTAATAGTTTGTCTTCCGCTTCCTGTCGTGTATTGTCTTTGCCCCATTCGCATAGCGTAGTGTATGTTTTTACCTGCGCATAATGCGGCAGCCTGCCCGTTACAACGCGCAGCGATTTATCAAGAACTATCAGCTCTTCAAGATCCGGACGGTCTTTTCCAACTGTTTTCCAGATACGATACCATAATCTGTCGTGTCCTCCTCCGACCATCAGGTATCCGTCAGCGACAGGATTGACAGCGTAGATATTGATGGCAAGATCCCAGTTGCCATATCTTGGTCTTATGCTGCCATCCATTCCATACCATGCCCAGTTATAATCAAGAATACGAATGATTGCTTCCGCACCGGTAGCTTCTATGAACTGACCTTTTCTTGAGACCTGTTCCCTGTATATAAGCGCGGTTATGATGCCCATTGCAGCGGTTGTGCCACCGACATGATCGCACATCCACAGTCCTGAACGGGTTGGAATGCCGCCGAACGATTTAGGAAAACCGGTTCCATGAGTGAATCCGCATGCGCATTGAGCGGTAGGTTCAAGTTCTCCGGGTCTATCTTTATCAGGTCCCCACTGACCTTTCTGTCCTACCCAGCAATAGACGAGTCTTGGGTTTATCTTAGATAGCTGACGATAGCCTATTCCCCAAGCATCAAACTGTCCCGGAGGAGCATTTTCAATCAAAACATCAGCCTTTGCGGCAAGTTTTTTCAGGATGGTTCTTCCTTTTTCCGTTTCAAGATTGAGTGTTATCGACTGCTTGTTTCTCATCTCGTGAAGAAAATGCATCCCGATCTCTTCTCCGCGCTCCTTGTCTTTGAAATACCAGTCTTTTCTTCCGAAGGGTGTCAGTTTTCTCAGTTCGTCACCTTCCGGAGGTTCGATCTGTATTGTTTCAGCTCCAAGTTCCGATAACATTGAAGATGCCCAATGACCGATAATTGCCCCAGTTGAACAATCAAGCACTCTTATTCCGTCAAGAGCCTCCGGTTTTTTACCCGATTCTCTTGGATGCATCACCGATTCAAGGAAACGATTATATTCTATCTCCCGCTCCGGTGCGCCTTTATAGACCTCATCAAACGTAGCTGCCGGCGACAAAGGCCACAAGCACTTACCATTATCCCCCATCTTTCCTCCTTTCCGATTATTTATCTTTCCAATAAATTAACCATACCTTCCTGCTTTTTTTTGCTCATCACCTCCTTGTTTCGGTTTTATAGTATTGGGTAGCCTGTTTACAGCTTGCTTAAGTGTTATTATGCTATAACTAATTAATTTTGTCAAGTAAATTTAAAACTAATTTTCTTCATTCGCACCCCGGTTTTTTCGTGAGCATTATTTATACTTGACTTAATTGGTAGAGATAGTATAATTCGTGGTAGAGAAAAGTTAGTTTTGGAGGAGTTAATGACAAAAACAATCTATTTGGATAATGCGGCATCAACAAAGGTGGATGAGGCAGTTATCGAGGCGATGGCGGAATTTATGAAGAACAATTATGCGGTTGCCTCAAGCCAGTTTTCGCATAGGCCAGGCATATTGGTTAAGGAGGCTCTTGATAACTCGCGCAATACTCTTGCAAAGGCAATAGGAGCAAAAGATGAAGAGATAATATTTACCTCGGGCGGAACCGAAGCGAATAATCTGGCTCTTTTCGGAACGGCAAAGGCTGCCGCAGGTAAAAAAAATCATCTTATTACCACTAAAATTGAGCATAGATCCGTAAAAGACAGTGCTGCCGAGTTGGAAAGAAGCGGAATGAGAGTAAGTTATCTTGATGTTGACAGCGAAGGCTTTGTAAATCTTAATCAGCTTGCCGATAAGATAGATGATTCAACCTTTCTTGTAAGTGTTCAGTTTGCCAACCAAGAGGTTGGGACTATTCAGAATATAGAAAAAATAGGAAAAATATGCAAAGAACGCGGGGTTATATTTCACACCGACGCAGCGCTCAGCTTTCCGTCCATACCGATTGATGTGAATCGCTTGAATATTGATTTGGCGACATTTTCGGCTCATAAAATGCACGGACCCAAAGGTGCAGGTGCGCTTTATGTAAGAAATAAAACGGCAATAAAAAAGATTATGATGGGTGGATTTAACGAATTCAACCTTCGCGGAGGAACTGAGAATGTACCTGCGATAGTCGGATTTGCAGAGGCAGTTAAACGATTTAAGAGAGAGGATACGGATAAGGTTAGGAAACTGCGGGATGCACTCTGGAGGAGAATAAGCGAATCGGTAGAAGATGTGAATATCAACGGTCCTAAAGATTTTTCGAAGAGGCTTGCGGGAAACCTTAACTGTTCGTTTGACAGAGTGGAAGGCGAGTCTATAGTGCTTCATATGGATATGAAAGGAATTGCCGTTATTACAGGATCTGCGTGTTTTTCCAGATCGCTTGAGCCCTCCTATGTTATGATGGCGCTCGGCTTTTCGCATGAACGGGCTCACAGTTCGATAAGATACAGTTTCGGCAAGTTCAACAGCGAAGATGAAGTGGAGATTGTGGCAGAGGTTACAAAAGAGGTTGTTGAGCGATTAAGAGAGATAAGCCCGGTTAAAAAGGTTATATAAGGAAAAAAAAGGAGGAGATATGCCGATACCATATTCTAATAAAGTCATCGATCATTTTTTAAAACCGCACAATGCAGGTTCGATGAAAGACCCTGATGCGGTGGCGACAGAGGGAAGTCCTGCCTGCGGAGATATGGTGAAACTGTATCTTAAGGTTAATCCCGAAACAAAAGTTATCGATGATATAAAGTTTGAATCTTACGGTTGTGCTTCGAACATTGCAACCGCATCGATTATAACCGATATTGCAAAGGGTAAAACCATAGAAGAGGCAAAAAAGGTTACATGGAAATCAGCTGATAAAGAGCTTGGAGGACTTCCGCCTGTAAAAGTGCATTGCGCCGTTTTGGCGGTTGATTCTCTTCATGCTGCAATTGATAATTATGAACAGAGTCACGGATTGGTTAAGGATCCGAAACCTACGACAAAAGAGATTGTTATCTCAAGATTAAAGCATGTCATAAATCCGCTCACCGGATTCAATATTGTCAAAGCAAATATGATTGATGATGTTAAGGTTGAGAACGGAACAGTTACGGTTTACACAAAGCTTGCAAGCGATCACCAGTTTGCGGCAAATATTAAGGAAGAGATCATTGAAAGAATAGAGCCGCTTTGGGATGTAAAAAAGGTGGAGGTAAAATTCGATGGCTGATATAATAAAGGTTGATTGTATAGGTGAAACATGCCCGATTCCGCTTGTTGAGGTAAGAAAAGCCTGGATAAAGGCTAAAAAAGGCGATTTTATAGAGGCGGTGGGAACTCATCCCGCCTCTTTTAAGGAGATTCAGATGGCTGTCGAATCTCTGGGTTCGGAAATAAAAGAAGCCCTCGAGGGGGATCAGTGGAAAATAGTGATAAAAAAGTAAGAAAGGCTGCAATAATAGTTCATTCCGGTGCAATAGATAAGGTGCTAAGTGCGCTGATAATCGGCAACGGAGCTTTGGCGATGGGACTGGAGTGCACTCTCTTTTTTACATTCTGGGGACTTGAGGCATTGAAAAAGGGAAAGATAAACTCTTTGCCGCTTTCACGTATGAATCTGCTTGGTATTGGCAGAAAGATGATAAACAGTTTGATGAGAAAAAACAATGTTGCAACTGCCCAGAGACTTATTAAAGATTATAAGGAACTTGGAGGAAAGATTATTGCCTGCGAGATGACCATGTCTTTGATGAATATTAAGACTAATCAGCTTGACGAGGCTCTTATTGACAGTTATGGCACCGTAGGCAGTTTTGTAA
>Ga0256829_1002869_pt1 | contig 12448 bp, 9 predicted proteins | sample 131447metaG_FD_185979 | JGI IMG/M metagenome (GOLD analysis project Ga0256829, IMG submission 185979) | Hydrothermal vent microbial communities from Lau Basin, Pacific Ocean - 131-447 | ecosystem: Environmental > Aquatic > Marine > Hydrothermal vents | place: Pacific Ocean: Lau Basin | collected... | reverse complement strand
TGGTCACAATAAAACAAACGTTTCAATCCACGCGCCTGCGGGAGGCGCGACCGGCTTTTTATCTGCTACACGATCAAAGCTTTTAGTTTCAATCCACGCGCCTGCGGGAGGCGCGACAAAGCGCACAGTCCCACCACGCTCATAGTTTGATGTTTCAATCCACGCGCCTGCGGGAGGCGCGACATACCTCAGACTTCGATTTAGTGCGAACAAAGCGGTTTCAATCCACGCGCCTGCGGGAGGCGCGACGAAAGGCTTCCACGACTGCCGAGGATTTGCAAAAGTTTCAATCCACGCGCCTGCGGGAGGCGCGACGCTTCTGGCTTTGACTTTCGCCATTTCAATGCCGTTTCAATCCACGCGCCTGCGGGAGGCGCGACTCCAGATGAGAGCTCTAATGCGACGTTCTTAAATGTTTCAATCCACGCGCCTGCGGGAGGCGCGACCAGACGACGTAAACGCCCGTTTTATACTGAATGGTTTCAATCCACGCGCCTGCGGGAGGCGCGACCTAGCAGTGCTAACCGGTGGTGTACTTCTGAACTGTTTCAATCCACGCGCCTGCGGGAGGCGCGACCATTCGCAACTTCGTCTGCGCCATCCATTTCCTTGTTTCAATCCACGCGCCTGCGGGAGGCGCGACAATTTATGGAAATGGTGACCGACCTAGAGTAGTAGTTTCAATCCACGCGCCTGCGGGAGGCGCGACGTTTTTATATGCAAACACACTAGATGGTAATCCAGTTTCAATCCACGCGCCTGCGGGAGGCGCGACTTTCGATGGTCAAGTCTCAGAAGTGTGGTGGCAGTTTCAATCCACGCGCCTGCGGGAGGCGCGACTGCCTGTGTTAGCAGGCACATTTAAACTAGCACGAAAGTTTGTTTTCCGCTAACTAAATGCACTGGAGTAAAAAAAGCTCTGAGCACAAATGTAGTTCATAGTTTTTCTATATTTTTAAAGAACTTATAACACCGCTAGAACAGCTGCTTTTCGATGAGAACGATGAGCTAGCGGTTATAAAATGAGATTGTCTCTGAATATATCTAGTGCGACTTTTGCTCCATGGTGTTCGACTTTGTTTTTCCAATTTTTACCTAGTTTGTAAAAACGCAAGCTGTCGACATCTGAGTCATAAATAGATAAAAGCTTTTCTTTGAAAACTAGCCATTGAGCAGAGTTAATTTCACACTCAAATACCGAATATTGCACTCGAATTCCATAGTCCAAGCATACGTTCGCTAAATGCCGGAGGCGTTTTTTTCCGTCTTCATTTGCAAATGATACATCGTATGTAACCAATACCATCATCATTTAACTCCATTATTTTTTGATCGCAAAAGGTGGGTAATAGGTTAGGTCGCCCCTAAGATGTCGGGCTAATAACATCGCTTGTATATGTGGCAACAGTCCTATCTGCACTCTCTCTTGTAGAAAAGGATGCATCACTTCTTCCTGCTTCTTTGTCTGATATGTTTGAAAAACCTGTTTTCGTGCGTCGTCCTTCATAGTAACTCCGCCTAAAGAGTCAGTGACAAAATCGTTTACGGTTAGTGTTTTGTTATTAAATAGCTTTAATGCGATACTATCGACGATATAGGCTCTAAACTCTTCCAAAATATCAAGCGCTAAGCTATTTCTACCAGGACGCTCTTTATGAAGAAAACCGACTTGAGGATCTAGCCCTACACCTTGTAACGCGCCACTAATTTCTTGCCCCAAAACTGAATAAAGTAAAGAAATCACTGCATTAACAGGGTCTTTAGGAGGTCGGCGAGAACGCCTGCAAAATAGCTGCTTATTACTATTTCCCTTAAACATATCGGCATACGCAGTAAAATAATGCGCCGCTGCCTCACCTTCGAGGCCAAGTACCGTATCGTAAACAGGTACCCACTTTAGTTGGTCAATAATTTGTTTTAATCGCTGTATAGCTTTTTCTATTTGCGGCGTAGTGTTGTGATTGCGTCTAAATCGCATCAGTAGCATACGTGACGAACGTATTTTTGCTGCAACTATATGCCTTGCAATTTCAACTGAGGCCTGTTCATCAACACTAAATTGCTGCCTTCTTAGTAACACGTTCCCTGTCTGTTTACCGACAATATTTGCCAGAAAGCGGCCATGCATGTCAAAAAACGCCAAGTGGGTACCATTTTCACCACAAAAACCGAGCAACTGCGGCGACACCATAATGTTGCCAAAACAAAAGATGCTACCAATAGAGTGAATAGGAATTTGCATGAGTTTTTGCTTTTCCCCTTCTACTCTTTGCTCTATCAACAACGTTTCTCGTTGTTTGTGTAAGTAAACGCCATCCTTAGTGATATAAAGCGAATTTTGTAATTTTTTCATTCCTCCTCCAACTCAAACAACGCAGAAATATAGCGCTTGGAACCATCATCACTCGTTAACTGAGGCTGACAAATGTCTATAAGAGAGCAGACTTTACAATGCTTGCCCAACGTTGGCGGAGGTGTTCGAATTTGCTCAAATAGTTGTTGGATTTGCCCGATTAAAGTTACCGTTTGATTTCGTAAGTGTGTATTGAGCTCCACATTAATGCGTTTTCGAGTTTGCCAATACCAAAGCGCACCGTTTTCTATCTTTACAGCTAGCATTTCCTCAATGCACATTGCTTGCGCACAAAGCTGAACTTTGTCTATGTCGTTCACTTTCGGCTTACCACGTTTATATTCAACGGGTATAAATTGTTTGGTAGCTCTGTGATGCTCTAATAAATCGAGCTTTCCCGTTAAACCCAAATGCGGTGCAGTTACAACTACGCCTCGTTCAAACCTCACACCTTTACGAGTTTCGGGTTCGCCACTATCAACGCGCTCGTGCAATTGCCGCCCGTGCGCCGTTAAGTAGTTTTCTTGCCAGGCTTGCTCAAGGTGGATCAGCGCACATTGGCGCTGACAAAAAGCAAAGTGTTGAATAGCAGAAATACTAACTAGGCGAACATCACGCACTAGAAACCTTCTACAACTTCAGGCTCTAAACCTTGTAATGCGGTACCGAGCGAGTCTTTCAGAGCATCAGTTTCAAGTGGTAAACCATTCTTAATATGTTCTCGCAACGTTTTGTGCACTTTGGCCGATGAGTATTGTCCCGATTTGGAATCATGTTGCCACCAAACAAGGTGCGAGATCCCCATCGATCCCTCGGGGCGAGCAGATGACGCGTCACCTTCAAAAAGCTTTACTAAAGCCTCTTTGATTTTTTCAGCGTCATCGTTAGTAAAACCGGTTTTTTCAGCCAATTGCGGCGTTATTGCACCAAAAGTAACATAGGTAGCATTATCAACTCGGTGTTTCATACCCATGGTATCTGACGACTTTTTAGTGCCATCGCCCTCACCACTTACACTTTTGGTAATCTGGGTACTAGTGATACTCACAGGCTCAATACTAAACGCGCTTTGAATGGTAACTGGACCGCGAATTGGAATAGAAACACCGTCCGAACCTTTGGTTTTAGAAAAGGCAAACACTTGCCCAAATGCACGTACGTCGAGCCATTTTTCACAGCACTTTTTAGCGGCCTCATCTGGTGCCGTTTTTTTACTGTTGAAGGTATCCTTTCCTAAACCAAATTCATCAGATTCAGCTCGATTACGGAGGCTTGTCATACCATCCATTTTTTTTTCGTCGGATTGAACAAAAATGCATTCGCCTGCTTCTTGTAAACGATCGCGAATTTTTCGCTTCAAACAAACATCGGTAATTTCACCAAAGCCATCATAATCGGTACGAGGGCGATTGCCATTGAGTGGATCACCATTGGGATTAGCATTCAATACGTTAAAAATAAGTGCGAAATCGATTTTATTTTGTAAAGACATTATGAGGTTCCTTTTCTTAAACGGTTTCTTCAACTAAATCTGTAGCTTGTTCTTCTGCAACTTTTTTAACCCATTGACCCTTTTCAACTTTGTGGGTTTCTAACCACATCATTTGGTTATGAAAACCAAGTAAAAATTCAGGGCTAAGTTTTTGGTTTGAGGTAAAATCAGTTGAAGAAAACATATCGGTTATTTGACTAATAAGTGCCTTTGTTGCGCTGTCATACCCTTGATAATTGTTGAACATACGCTGTTGATAAGGCACCAACGCATTACTGATATTTAGCCAAGTAGACGCTGGTTTGTTGACAAATTGCGTCATAAAGCGCTCTGCAGTTGTTAAACGATTAGATTCACTGCTTGATAGCGCAACTTTTTCAATCTTGTTTGCCACCGCCAATAAACGACCGAACAAATAGTCACGACTGACGTTGCCTTGTTGTAATGCCATTGGATAATCCTTTTGAATAGTTGAATTGGTATTTCGAGCGTAAAACCCTTTGATTAATGAACAGGCAATGCCTAAGTTTTGCAGCCAAAGCCATGTTTGATCTGACTTATAAGCCACGCGATTTGTAGCGCGGTAAAATGCGTTTTGCATTATGTCTTGCGGAATAGGCTTCCCCTCGACAATACAGGGGTATAAACGCGTAATGAGGTTTTTCTTTAACGTATCTGCCGACTTGAGTACATCACCGTAGACGCCATCCAATACTCTAAACAAACTGGGCGCGCTACAAACCCATTGCCAGCGCTCATTATGTTTGACGCGTTGATGCCAGCCTAAATCGTATTGCCACTGCTCAAGTCGCGCTAAGAAGTCTTTGGCGATAGTTTCGCGATAATACAAAATGCCCATGCGCCCTGGTGTTGCAGAATCTAACCCAAGTAGAGCGATCTGTTCATTGTCGTCGAGCTGGTTTTTCGACTTTATGCCATTGAACAAAAGCTTAAGCTGCTCGGCATAAGCGCGACCTAAATCTTGAGTGTGATTAACCGTGGCAGCTACATTTAAGAGACTTGCTAAGTTACTCATATCCAGTTCAGTTGGTTTAGGAACACTTTTACCCGAAACCGCCCAAGCTAAATAAACCTGATCGCCATTTCTAAACACGCTTTGTTTGGTTAACAAGCATCGTAGGGCATTGTGTGCTTTTTGCGTTACTTCAAAACTAATGTTGCAAGCTTCTTCATTCGACAAAAATCGTCCTCGAAAGGTATAACCGCTTTTATCGTTAGCTGAAATTAGTTTTGCTTTATCACCGCTATGACGAATTTTTGCCGGATGATTGCTCGCCACAAGTTTGTTTTCACCTGTGGCATAACATATGGCCGTACTTTCTCCGTTTTCACTATCAAAGGCGATCCAGCTTTGCTGAACACTTGGGTCAAGCCAAGTTTTTGATTGTTCATCACCAGGTGTCTGAACACTCCAACACACAAGCGCTGAGCCTTGATCAAATATGCCTTTTTCCTTGGGCAATATTTTCAGTAAAAGCGGAATTTCGCTATCAGCCTGCCAACCGGTAAGCAATTGCCCATCTTGCGCATGCAACACTTGTTCTGCGATCAAGTCTGCAACAACCGTTCCTTTTTCAATGTATCGAAATACCGCCTCCACAGCTGGGTGACTATTCGCAGAATCGCACCAAGCCTTGAGTTGCGCTCTATACAGCTCGAAGCCCGATTTTTTAAAACCACCAAAATCAACATAGTCTTTGGCAACATATTGAATTTTATCTGCTAATGCGTGCGGACACAGGCCACTGCTTCGTCCCGCAGATTGTTCTGTTGCCGGTAAAACAACCTGTACTTTTTCAAGCACTTCGGCGTTGAGGAAGTCTCCTTCGTTGTTTATCGCGATATGTATATGCGCATTCTGTAATGTGTGGCAAATTGGCATTACCTGTTCATCAAATGGCAGCGTATCATTGCGCCTTTCTAGCGCATCATAGGTTTTGTGTAACGTCGACAGCCACGTCATGAGCAAGTCTCCGTCTGTTCAACACCCTGCAAATTCTGCTCAAGCTCAAAGTGCTTGGCAGTCATTTCTCTTACGTGTCGTGAAACTGGGCAATCCGAAACGTGGGGGTATTCGATAACGCCATTTTTCATTTTGCCATGCCAAAATCGACTGCTTAGCTCATTGTTACCCGTTTCATCTGGGTAGCCAAAACTGTGAAACATTAAGCCAAAACCAAGTTCGTCAATGTCATCATACGCCCCATCACCCTCACCAAATACGCAGGGTTCAACATAACCTTGGCAGTCGCGTGTACCTAAGAAGATATCTTGTCGCCCCCCCTTATCAAGCATCCGCTTTGCTATGGCATAATGCTTACCATCGATCCTATCCCTAGTTAACTCAGGGCGATGTTCGTTCCACTCAAAATGCGCTTCTACTTGGTATTCAACATCATGCAAAAAAGTGTAATAAGCCAAAGTGTTACCACCGCCCCAGTTCAACGGTTTTGTACCCTTAGTTTGTGTTCGCAACGGTTTAATCACACGAACTCTATCAACATGCCAAATGAGTGTTGGCTTCCAATAGATTGATTTTAAAACGCCCTTTATCGCTTCATAGGTAGGCAAGTGATAAGTACATTTTTCACCACCTACTTTTGTTATGGGATCGGTAAATAACGCATACCTTCCCCAAAGCCTAAAACTGATACTATTTTTCACACGGCTCTCCTTGCTAAAAGCATGTTCACTGTTAAACAATCAAATCTTGCTGAGCATTTGTTACTTCTGCGCTCAAGCCAAACTCATTGCTGTAGAATTCTTGACTTAAATAAAACACGGCTTCATCTTGGGATATTGGGTAAACTGCTCGTTTGTCGACTAACTCTTGCCAGACGTTAGGAAACACATTAACGCTGTATTTTTGTGCAGATTTAAGTAGGCTGCGATAGCTACCTGCATCAAAGCGCTTATCTAAACCGCACAACTTAGCGATGATGCTTATCGCCTCGTCATTAAAAGGAACAATCACAGAATTCACTGGCGCATCAATCGCTTGAAACTGTTTGGCCGCAGTCATAAAAGACTGATTTAATACAAATGGATTGCTATCTCGATATGGACCAATGCTTATATTATTGCTTAGCAAGCTAAGTATTGATTGGCCATGTTTAACCGGGTACGTCATTTCTTTGTGACGATCATAAAAGTAGTATTGAAAATAGCGAGTCATGGCTGCTGGTTTAAGTAATTCTTCTTCGCCAAACTCGGTAAATATGCGGTTAGTGGCCTCAATACCGGCTTTAATATCTTGTAGCATGCCAACATTTTCTTCGGCTGGATTAAGCAAAAGAACACTTCCTAGCGCTAGTTTGCCATTTCGGTTACAGCGCCCGGCGGCTTGAGCAATTGAATCTAAACCCGCAACAAAACGAACCACGCAGTCAAAATCAACATCAACACCCGCTTCAATAAGCTGTGTACTGATACATAACGTTGGCAATCCGTTGGATAAACGCGCTCTCACTTCATTTAAAATTTCTTTTCGATGCGCCGAGCACATGCCCGTGCTCAAATGAAATACTTTCGTTTCTTGAGATACTTGGTTCTCTAAAGCTAGGTACAAATTTTTTGCCCACGCTTTAGTATTTGTTATAACCAAACAACTTCGTACTTCGTTTAGTTGGGATAGTATCAACTGAACAATTTCAGCTTCACTCCACCCCTCTTTTTTTGACAGGTTTTTAATCCGTACTCGCTCTAACTGGTGATACAGGCGTTCTATATTTGGAGTTAGTTCATTTTCAACTTTTAGATTTAACTCTCCCAACGCTTTTATCCGCTCCGGCAACTGATTTAGCAAAGGTTGAGTGGCGGTGCACATCAGCGCAGTGGTATTACAAAAACGTGTTAGGTAATTAATCGTATTGTTAAACAAATGAACACAGCGAATAGGAAGCGTTTGAATCTCATCAAAAACCAGCACTGCGTTACTAAGCTGGTGCAAACGCCTTGCCCCACGGGTACCACTTGAGAAAACACTTTCTAGGAATTGGACCATAGTAGTCAACACGATGGGCTTGTCCCAGTTATCACAAGCAAGTTTTGAGCGCCAAGTTTGTTGTTCTGGCTCTAGACTTGAGTGATGCTCTAACACCCAATCATCCGCGTCCAATCCATCTAATACTTCACGAATAGCACTCGCGTTCTGCTCAATAATCGAAGTAAACGGAATAACATAAATGATCCTATCTAGGTTATGCTTGTTAGCATGATGGAGTGCGAAACGTAAACTTGCGTAAGTTTTGCCACCGCCGGTCGGCACCGTTAGGCTGTATGTTCCGGTGGGTTCTTGAGCGCGGTTAAAACAGTTGTCCGAGATTTCGGCACGGATATGATCGATAGGGTTCACAGGCTTGAATTGCGCAATAAAGCTTTCAATATTGTCACAAGCTTGTGCCCAATTCGTTAGCTTAAAACGCTCTACTTTATTGCTAGGTTGCTCGAAGTCAGCGCTATCAATTCTGTCGGCATCGATTAAGCAACTGAAGAGCATTTTCGTAAACATGCCAAGATAGTAATCATGCTCAACCTCTGAAAGATGACACTTATCAAACATGCGCTTCAACTGTTCAGCGCTATTTGCAATAAAATCAAAACTCGAAAGGGCTTCAACGTTTTGAATTAATTGAGGATCAGCATTTTTACAACACTCTTGAAGATGGGTGTACGTATCGTCTTTATTTAAACGGTTTACGAACACATTTTCACTCGTAGACAAGCTATCGATTAGGCCACTATGGTGAGAGGCGATACAAATGCTTAGCGACTGCGTTATTGTTAACGCATATTTAGTAAGCGCTTCATCTTGTTGTTGCAACTTACCAACGAATGGAATAAGCCTATTACAAATCCACTGGGCGCCCGCACTTGAATGATCGATTTTCCCTTTTAGGTTTTTGCTGTTGACGATCTCAAGACTACCCTCATCATTATCGGGATTTGCATTAGTTTGCTCTTCTATTATCAGGTGCATATATTCTTGAAATGCAGAGCTATATTTGCCGAAGTCATGCATTAAACCGATGAGTCGCCCCTGCTCAGCAAAGCCAATTTTCGCTGCTAACCGTTCAGCTAAATCACCAACAGCCAATAAATGAGTTAAAACAGTCTGATGGTTTTCGCTCCCCTTCGCGGGGTGAGCTATATACCCAGGTACATCCTTATCCATAACACCGCCTATTAATTAATCAGTTACATTCCATTTTCCATAACGGTGTTGCCGTAGCAATACAGGTCATAAAACCAGTAAACAAACTTGACCGGTTGTACGTTTTACCCTGCACTAATGGGTAAATAACCACTGGCTAACTTCCTCTTTATTCACTAACACCAATTGTTGTTGCTGAGGGGTTGCGGCGAGTTCGCCGGTGTTCACTTGCATTTCTTGTATTAGATATTGAACAAGCGCTGCTTTAACGATGATTTGCAGTTCGCCATTGTGCATTTGATAGTCTTGTTCAATTACCGATGCTTGTTGAGGAGTAAATCGATTGTCGGGTTTGAATTTGAGCACCACATCGCGATTCCAGTTGTCGTCTTTGTTCCGCGGGTGGGTTGCTTCACTCATTAAAAATGGTTCGCCGCGAAAGCGGCTAAGCACAAAATCTCTAAATTCACCTCGGTACTCACAGTAACCGCGTAGATGCCATCGCAAGCCGGTTTTTACAAAAGTGTGAGGCTGAATTACGCGCCCTTCTGCGCTGGTTGTACTGAGCGATACGTAATCTACGTCGACGCGTCGTTGTAACTTTACGGCGCTAACTAGCGCTCTCATTATGGTTGGTGAAATCGGCCTTGCGGGTAAGCGCAGTTCGGCATGGGTTATGGTATTCGACGCAAATACAGCATCTTCATTTAGGCCATTTAGCCAATCGAGATATTCACTTACATCGCCAGTGATGTAATGCAGTTGGAATGTAGTTTGGGCGAGATGCGCTTTGGCACTTTTACAATAAACAAGATTTGTGGGGTGGTCATCTATATAAGTGCTAATATATTTTTTGGCTTGGGTTGAACTGATGCCAAAATGTTCACACAGTTCAGGGCTATTTACTTGCCCCTGCCAGTAGGCAACCAATTCGATAAACCAAAAATACTTTGACGTGTTTTTGTTTTCCATAACAATATCCATATCGTTGTGAAAATTAGGTTAATTACTATTCAAATTTTCGTCAAGCGCATTTTTTCACTCCCCATCATACTGTTTCAGATATTCGACTTGATCCCACTCGAAAGTGAGAAATATCCCTATTTGCTTCAAGTCTTGTAAGTATTGGCTATTCAATTAGAAAGGACATAAATAGATTTCTGGGGAAAATATAAAAAGGCGAGTTTTTCAGCTCGCCTTCTCAACTACCTTGGAGTTTCCAACTTCAATTGTCGTGATCTACAACACCCTACTCCTCCAAATAACTCTCAATCGTAGGGCAAGAGCAGATCAAGTTACGGTCACCGAATACATCGTCGATACGGTTAACACTCGGCCAGAACTTGTTACGGTGAACTTCTGGTGCAGGGTATGCCGCAAGTTCGCGGGTGTAGCTGCGGTTCCAGTCGTTGTCGCAAATGTCAGCCAAGGTGTGTGGTGCGTTGTGAAGTGGATTGTCGGTTGCATCCCACTCGCCGCTTTCTACTTTGGCTATTTCTTCACGAATGCTGATCATGGCATTAATGAAGCGGTCTAGTTCGTATTTGGCTTCTGATTCGGTTGGCTCAATCATTAGCGTACCCGCCACTGGGAAGCTCATGGTTGGTGCGTGGAAACCATAGTCGTTAAGGCGCTTAGCAATGTCCATTTCAGTCACGCCGGATGATTCTTTAAGCGGGCGTAGGTCGATAATACATTCGTGAGCAACACGGCCGTTATTGCCTTTGTAAAGTACTTCGTAGTGGCCATCTAGCGCTTTGGCAATGTAGTTGGCATTCAAAATTGCTACTTCGGTAGCTAAGCGCAAACCAGCAGAACCCATCATTTTAATGTACATGTAGCTGATTGGCAGAATAGACGCACTACCCCATGGTGCAGCAGAAACTGCGCCGCAGTCGTCACCAGCGGTGTCTACATTAACTACAGCGTGGTTTGGTAGGAAAGGCGCAAGGTGCGACTTAACACCGATTGGTCCCATACCTGGGCCGCCACCACCGTGAGGAATACAGAAGGTTTTGTGCAAGTTCAAGTGAGATACGTCTGAACCAATGAAGCCCGGAGAGGTAATTCCCACCTGCGCATTCATGTTGGCACCGTCCATGTATACTTGGCCGCCGTACTGGTGAACAATGTCACAAATTTCACGGGCGGTTTCTTCGTATACACCGTGGGTAGACGGGTATGTAATCATGGCACAAGAAAGGTTATCGCCAACGTCTTCAGCTTTAGCGCGAAGATCGTCTAGGTCAACGTTACCGTTGTCGTCACATTTCACTACAACAACTTTAAGGCTAACCATTTGTGCAGAAGCCGGGTTAGTACCGTGCGCAGAGCTTGGAATTAAGCACACGTTACGGTGCCCTTCACCACGGCTCTCGTGGTAACGCTGAATGGCCAACAAACCAGCGTACTCACCTTGTGCACCTGAGTTAGGCTGCATAGAAAGGGCATCGTATCCGGTAATCTTGATTAGCCAATCACTTAGCTCGGCAATCATTTCTTGATAGCCTGTGGCTTGGTCTACCGGAGCAAACGGGTGAAGCTGACCAAACTCAGGCCAGGTAACAGGGATCATTTCCGCAGTAGCGTTTAGCTTCATGGTACAAGAACCCAATGAAATCATTGAGTGGTTCAATGCCAAGTCTTTGTTTTCAAGTGACTTGATGTAACGCAGCATTTCTGTTTCAGAGTGATACTGATTAAATACTTCGTGAGTCAGAATGTCGCTAGTACGTACTAGTGCTTCTGGAATAGATGCCGAGCCGTTCGCGGTAATATCACTGTCTAGCGCATCGATGCTTAGGCCGTGGTCGTCGCCAACAAGCAAGCTAAATAGTGCATTGATGTCGTCGCGAGTAGTAGTTTCGTCTAGTGAGATACCTACCGCGCCTTCTAAATCGGCACGTAAGTTCATACCAAGGCTGTAAGCTTTAGCTAGCACTTCGTCTTTATTGCTTACATTTACGGTAAGCGTATCGAAGAAGGTACTGTGCTTAGGCGATAAGCCTTTTTGAGTTAAGCCAGCAGCAAGAATATCGGCAAAGCGGTGAATGCGCTGTGCGATAGTTTTTAGCCCTTCTGGGCCGTGGTACACCGCATAGAATGATGCCATATTGGCCAACAACACCTGAGCAGTACAAATGTTTGAGTTAGCTTTTTCACGGCGAATGTGTTGTTCGCGGGTTTGCAGCGCCATGCGCAATGCTTGACGGCCACGGGTGTCTTTACTTACACCAATAATACGGCCAGGCAATGAACGCTTGTAGCTGTCGCGCGTAGCAAAGAATGCCGCGTGTGGACCACCGTACCCCATAGGTACGCCAAAACGTTGTGCACTACCTAAAGCAACGTCAGCACCTAGCTCGCCCGGTGACTTAAGCATTACCAAGCTCATAAGGTCAGCGGCTACTGCCACAATACCCTTTTTCGC
>Ga0256829_1002868_pt1 | contig 12449 bp, 8 predicted proteins | sample 131447metaG_FD_185979 | JGI IMG/M metagenome (GOLD analysis project Ga0256829, IMG submission 185979) | Hydrothermal vent microbial communities from Lau Basin, Pacific Ocean - 131-447 | ecosystem: Environmental > Aquatic > Marine > Hydrothermal vents | place: Pacific Ocean: Lau Basin | collected... | reverse complement strand
TCTTTTGGTTCTTCTGGTTTGGATTCACAAGCGACCAACAATAGCAAAAATAGGCCAGTAAAACCGAGCAGAAAAGAAGAATATATGGAGGATCGCAGCTTCATTGGAACGTGACCGAAATGTACGATTTCGCAAAGAAATATGCGAAAAATCAACCCGCATAATGGAGGAGAATTTTTAGAATGAGCCTTTAAAATGCAAGAAAATATTGCTTTTTGGAGATTCTATCGTAGTTGGGCTACGTTAGAATCGAAAGAAGCAGTAGAACAAATATTTTAAAGCAGTTTGGAGGCGTAATGAAAATTCAAATTCATTATTCGGGTATAAAAAAACAGGCTCCCAAAAGGAGCCTGTTTCTATCTTGAAAAAGGAAAATTCTAGTAACCTTCGTTCTGAACCAAGTTAGGGTTAGAAAGAAGTGCGTTAATTGGAATAGGATACAAGTTTCTGAAGCTAGCGCCTACAGAAGCAGGATCTTTGAATTCCCAGTCACGAGTGAACTGTCCGAAACGCAACATATCGTTACGTCTCCAGAACTCGTACCATAGCTCACGACCACGCTCAGCTAACATATCAGCTTCTGATACACTTCCAAGTGGAGAAGCTCCACGAAGTGCTCTAAGCTCGTTAACCATAGCAGTAGCGTCTCCGCCCATACGCATCATAGCCTCAGCTTTCATCAAGTGAGCATCTGCGTAACGGAATACGATCTCGTGAGAAGTAAATGATCCGTTTACTGGGTGATACTTGATCATACGTACACCAGTAGCCTCGCCGTTACCTTGAAGACCAGGAAGCTCTTTAGTAAATACTAAGTCGTTTCCAGGACGGTCTTTAAGTTTAGTACCGTCTTCGTTGTACTGTTGGTTGATCAAGAATCCGTAACCAATACCTAAGTTAGTGTCGTCTGCATTAGATGCATCTGGCACCCAACCACGACGCTCTTCTTGACCGTCACCTACGTAGTTAGAGTTTGGATCTCCTTCGAAAGAGTCATAGAACTCAGCCAAAGTAGTAAATCCGTTCCAACCACCACCGGCGTTGTCAGGAGCATTGATGTTGTAGTGCATACCATTCCAGATACGGTTACCAACAGAAGTAACAGCCCACCAGATGGTTTCGTTATCTACATCTTGCTTGAACAGATCAAAGTATCCAGCTTGCAATGCAAAACCATCGGCAGCGATAGCATCAACAGCGTCGATTACCGCTTGATAGTCTGTATTGTCGATAGAACCTTTGTGACGCTCAGCGTTAAGATGCAACTTAGCCAACATAAAGTTAGCAGCAGCGCGAGAAGCGCGGTTGGTCTCTGCACTAGGTCCTGTAGCAGGAAGATCTGGCAATGCAGTTGTCAAATCGTTAAGAATGAAATCGTAAGCCTCAGCAGATGTAAGTACAGTAGGGTTTACCTCTGGTCCGTCATCTACATTTCTGAAAGGAGCAACTCCCCAGAAATCCATTACGAAATACATACTGAAAGCACGTAGGAACTTCGCCTCAGCAGCTTGCTGTGGAGTTGGGCTTGAACGAGAGTCGATAACTTCCGAAGCACGGAATACGTTCTGGTTCAAGTTGTTCCAAGTGTTCAAAATATACTGGTGTGTTGGAGACCAAGTGTGCGCGTGAAGCGTACGCCAGATTCCGTTATCACCCCAGTCAGTACCACGAGTTGGTACTAGGGTCTCATCAGTTGATACTTCGTTCAAAGCGAAGAAGTTCGCCTGATCACCAAGTTGCCCGTAAACGTCATTGTATACGTTGTTAAGAGCAGCCTCAGCATTTACCCCGTCAAAACCAACAGATTCGTCAGTAAGAACAGAGTCAGTTGCCTCAATTTCTAAGTCGGTACAAGAAATTGCCAAAAGAGAAACGAGGGCCATCGCTAGAAGCGATCTTGTGTTCATCAAAATGTTTCTTTTCATAATAATTTTAGAATTTAGCATTTATACCAAATGAAATTGTTCTCGGTCTAGGGAAAGCCGTGTAATCGATACCGTATACAGGGAAACCGTTCAATAGATCTCCACCACCTGGTGATACAGAAACTTCAGGATCAAGACCAGAGTAGTCAGTGATCACGAATAGGTTCTGTCCGATTAGCGACAATTGTAGCGCGTCAAACAATCCATCTTCTTCCATCGGCACGTTGTATGACAACGTCGCGTTCTGAAGTCTTACAAAATCCCCAGCTTCTAGGAATCTTGTTGAAACATCTGCAGCAGCGTCAAACGATTCACCAGCAGTAAGTGTGCTTGGCAATACGTTACGGCCCCCTCTAAATGCACCAGCCGTAAAGAATGCGTTTGCTGTGTTGTTGTAGATGTAGTGTCCGAACTGTCCGTTAAAGAATGCCGATAACGTCCAGTTTTTATAAGCAACTGTAGTAGAGAGACCAGCAGTAATATCTGGTAAAGCACTCTTTCCTACGAATTTTTGTACGTCTCCTTCAGGATACAATGGTTGTCCTGTAGTAGCGTCGAATCCACCAAACTCTCTCAAGAAGTAAGAGAAAAGTGGCTGACCTTCTTGCAGCTGCTGAGCAAATGCAAGAGATAGACCTTGACCACGAATAGTACCTGCTGGGAATTGACCCTGTAGGCTAGTGATCTCGTTCTCGTTGTAAGTCAATTGGAAGTTAGCGTTCCAGCTAAAGTCTTCCTGATCTACGATATCGTATCCAAGAGCAATCTCGATACCTTGGTTGATTACCTCAGAATCTGGCAAGTTCAAGAATACGAATGGCTGAGCCGCTGGCTGAGCAGAAATAGTACGTAGTAATAGGTCTGTAGTAGACTTGCGGTATACGTCAACAGTAGCCGTGAAACGGTCGTTGTTCACACCAAAGTCGATACCAGCACCGAATTGCATTGTTTCCTCCCACTTCAAGTCAGGGTTAGCAAAAGACTGAGAAGAAGTACCTGGGATATTGATATCACCACCGTCGTTGATCACGTCTCCACCTCCAAAGCGCTCACGCTGAAGGAAGTTACCGTATCCTAGACCATCTTGGTTACCAGTGATACCCCAGTTCAAACGAAGTTTTAACGTAGAAACGTTGTCTCCGATGAAGTCTTCTTCGTTGATCTTCCAAGCTACCGCTGCAGAAGGGAAGTATCCGTACTTGTTATCATCACCAAAAGTAGATGAACCATCCGCACGCATAGTAGCAGTGAATAAGTACTTGTCTGCTAGTGTGTAGTTCACACGAGCAAAGTAAGACTGTAATTCGTCAAAGCTATCAAAAGTGTCTCCGAACAATGAACGAACACGTGAACCAGTAGTGTTCCCGATGTTATCCTGAAGAATCTCTGGGAAAAGACGGTTTACGAAAGTTCCGTTGATGTTAGGAGCATATCCATACTGCTGGTAAGATCCGGTGATCTGGCTCTCAACTGCGTCTGCAGAACTTACAAGATCATCGATCATGTCACCCAATTGAGTCGTAAAGAATCCGAAACCACTTAGGTTACGTCCGTTACGATCGAATTTTTGGTAAGAGTAACCAGCAAGAACATCCAATGAGCTATTCTCAAATTCTTTCTTATAGTTCAAAGTAGCTTCCAAAAGAGTGTTAGTAGCCTCACGCTGAGAAACACCAGCCACACCGTTTCCGAATGCACCTTGGTCTACGTTAAGCGCCTTAGCACTTGTAGCACTGCTTAAGAAAGTGTCAGTATAGTCATAACCTAAATTAACTTTTGCAGAAAGCTCAGATGTAACATCATACTCAGCTGAGAAGTTAACAAGGATACGGTCAGTGTTACCTAAGTTCTCTGTGTAAGCCAACAAAGCAGCAGGAGAAGTTAGACCACCAGTACCTGTAAAGTCAGGATCATTTGGCCAAGTTGGGTTTGCTGAGTAAGCAGAACCAAGTAAGTCACCTCTAAATCCGGCAGAACCAGAAAGTGGTGCAAACTCGTCGTTAGTACGACCGTAAGAAGCCTGTAATCCTAATTTAAGTTTGTCCTCTAAGAAACGGTGCTGTGCGTTCAAACGTCCAGTAACACGCTCTAGAGAAGAGTTCTCTACGATACCGAAGTTCTTTCCGTAGCTAAAACTTGCACGGATGTTACCATCACCGTAATTGTTAGTGTAAGACAAGTTGTTTGTAGTAGAAGTAGCTCTTCTGAAAGCAACATCTTGCCAGTCCGTGTTTGCTCCGAAGTTACGTTCAGCGATGTCAAAACCGTTGGCAGTAGAAGCAGCTAAATAAGAAGGAGCATCAAGAAGGTCGTACTCGTTTGCAGCCTCAGCTACAGAGAAAGTAGAACTCAACTCGAAAGAACCTCCGCGTCCACTACGACCAGACTTGGTAGTAATGATCACAACCCCGTTCGCACCACGAGAACCGTAGATAGCAGTTGCAGATGCATCCTTAAGGATAGAAATGCTCTCGATATCATTTGGGTTCAAGAAGTTTAACGGGTTACGAGCTCCAGCAGAACCGAAAGTAGTTCCTGACAGCTCCAAACTTGTGTCGTTGGCTAATGGCACACCATCAACTACGAAAAGCGGGTTGTTGTTAGAGCGGATAGAGTTCGAACCACGAATTCTAAATGCCACTGCAGAACCTGGTTCCCCAGAATCCTGAGAAATCTGAACCCCGGCAGTCTTACCTTGGATCAATTGTTCTGGAGAAGCGATAACCCCTTGGTTAAAGTCGTCCGATGTAACCGCCGTAACTGCACCAGTTGCGTCTTTCACAGTCGTAGAACCATAACCAATAATAACTACCTCTTCTAGTGCTTCAGTGTCTTCCTGCATCACAAAGTTGATAGTAGTCTGTCCGTTTACTGAAACTTCAGATGTAACAAATCCAACATAACTAAACACGATAGTGGCGTTAGGATCAACGTCGCTAAGCGAATAGTTACCGTCAAAATCTGTTTGAGCTCCATTAGATGTTCCCTTAACAAGAACATTCACCCCTGGTAGCGGTCCTGTTGCATCAGACACCGTACCCGAGACGCTAATCTGAGCGTAAACTGTACTCCCGAGTAGCGCAAACATCGGAAGTAGAAAAAGTCTCATTAGTAATTTGTTTTTCATACAGTTATTTGGTTTAGATTAATTAAAATTTCAAATTGTTTAAAGATTCGGCAACAACACTGATCGCTCAGGCTGCTGCTATTATTTTTAGTCTATTACGCTTTAAAGTGATAAGATACGACTTTTTCACCAATAAAGCGGTTGATGAATTTATACTATGAGCTTCAGTTAAAGAAAAATCAATTCCCCTCCAGTGATGGCTAATTCGCTGCCCCCGCTGAGAGTGTTCACCTGCTGTTTTGTCGTGTACTTTTACCGCTGTGGCCGTTGCATTTTCCCGAGGGGATTGATCTCCAAAATTAACTGTACTGTTTCGATGGTTGTGTGATTGAACTGCGGCAGATTGCTCACCTATATATATAGAAAACGGGCTCGTGTATGGTTTGTACCCACCATAAACGGCCTGTTCAGTTCTGCGGTCTGAGCTTAATTTCTGCACTATCATGTTCATTAACTTCCTGATATCGAGAGACTTTGGTTGCAATCTTTCGATTTGAAGTCAGACAACATTAACGCCTTATTTTCTTAACGTTGTCTTAATTTAATGGCTAATATTTACTTTTTTTTTGATTATTAAAAATAAACACTCTTAAAAACGCGGTTTTCATAACCGAAAACGTTTTCGTATTTTCGACTCCTGAAAACGGCATAGAACGAAAAATTAACGAAAACGTGTGAGCTGTAGTCTTAAGCAAGGTTTTTGTTTAATCTTTACAGGCGTAAATTTTCGTAAATATTTTTCGATTTTCGTAGATGCTCGAATGTCTTTTTTACTAATGGTAGCCCTAAAGCTGCTACTGGCTTATGACTAACAACAACCAACTATAATAACCACCACTAATCTCCCCGAGTGTCGGCAGACCCTATGGAACAAGTTACCCTTAAACAAATTGCGGAATATCTAGGCATTTCTATTGCTACTGTATCTAAAGCCTTAAAAGATTATCCAGATGTAAGCCAAAAGACAAAAGCCTTAGTAAAGGCCGAAGCGGAAAGGCTCAATTACCAACCCAACAGTTTTGCGGTCAACCTGCGTACCAAAGAGAGCAAGACCATCGGACTCATTATACCGGAGGTAGTACACTTCTTCTTCGGAAATATTGTTCGAGCAATTATCACTCAAGCGGAAAAGAAAGGTTATTTGGTGATCATTCTACAATCCGATGACAATCCAGAATTAGAAAAGAAACAGATCGATCTGCTGATCAGCAAACGAGTTGACGGGATAATGATCTCTTTGGCGAACAACACGGTAGACATCTCTCATTTACAAAAGGTGATGCGTTTGGGCATTCCACTAGTAATGTTCGACAAGATCTCTAAGTTGGTCCCTTGTTCCAAGATCATCATTGACGATCGCAAAGCGGCCTACGAAGCAACCAAACACCTCATCGATCAGGGATGTACCAAGATCGCTCACTTTAGAGGCCCGCTCCTACCACAAAACTCCATCGATAGATTCCTCGGATATAAAAAGGCCCTAGAAGATCACGGACTTGAGTACAATTCCAAACATGTCTTCTTATGCGATCCTATCATATACGAGAAGGGACGCGAACACGCAGCCGCGCTTTTAGATCAAGGAATGGATATAGATGGGATCTTTGCCAATACAGATATGGTAGCCATTGGTGCACTTTCTGTCTTTAACGAAAGAGGCATTAAGGTTCCGGAGCAACTCAAGATCATAGGTTTTAGCAATTGGTTCATCTCCTCTGCAATGACCCCAACTTTGAGCACCGTAGATCAAGACGGTGTAAAAATGGGTAAAAAAGTATTCAAAAGACTCTTTAAGGAACTGCAGGCCAAAAAGAACGGACAGCTCTTACCTCCTGAGACCATAGCAATGCCAACAAAGGTGATAGGAAGAGGCTCTTCCATGATAAGCAAAGTAGCACTTACCGCCGAGTCCTAATCCTTTAATCGAGCTTCGAGTTCGGTCATTGGAATTTCTGCAGTTGCTCCAGCCGTAGCGGCTACTAATGACCCGAGTGCGCAGCCTCGTTTCAAAGCAGCTTGCGGACCTTCTTGCAACAAATAGAATCCGTAAATAAAAGCCGCTAGAAAAGCGTCTCCCGAACCTACAGTATCCACTACTTGGGCAGGAAACCCTTTTTGGCTGTAGAATTCTCCTCCATGAAGCACTGCTGCCCCTTCAGCACCTAAGGTCACACAAATTGTTTCAGTCTGAGTTTCAGCAGCGAGTAGTCGAAGTTGCTGCTCTAATGCATCCGCAGTAATATCCAACTCCTTAAGTACCAAAGGAAGCTCATCTTCGTTGAGCTTGATACAACTAGCCTTTTCCATTAACGGAATCAGCTGATTCATTTGATAATGTGGTGGCCTGAGGTTGATATCGAAAACCACCGTATCGCAACGCTCCACTAATTTGTGGAGCTGGCTCAGGTTGAATGGTTCACGCAAGGCCAAACTACCAAAAACCAAGATGGGATTATCAACTAAAATTTCAGGTGCTGGAATATGATCCCAAGCTACTGGCTGGCCTATGGTATAAGTGGCTGCGCCTGCTTGGTCAAGTTCCACTTTGACATAACCCGTAGCTAACTCTTTATGCGGATAGATACAAGTGGTGTCTAGCCCGAGCTCTTCGAGAGCAAAATAGGTTTCATGCCCTCTGGCATCATTTCCCACAGCACTAATAAGTTGTACTTCTGCACCGAGCCTATGAAGGCGAAAAGCAACATTAAATGGAGCTCCTCCCAATACTTCACGGTCCGGGAAACAATCCCAGAGAATCTCTCCATAGCAAACCACATTGGGTGTATTAGGCTTCTTCATCTACAAGCTTTTTCTCCAAGTCTTCTAAAGACACGCCTTTGGTCTCTGGCATTTTAAAGATCGCCCAGAGCAATTGCAAGACCATCATACCGGCAAAGAAGTAATAGATGTACCACAAGGAATCTCTGAGAATTCCTCCTTGTTCATCGATAAAGAATGGGGTGATCAGCGTGATCAATGCGGCAAACACCCAATGGGTACTCGTGCCCCAACTCTGCCCGTATGCACGAACGCGATTGGGGAAGATCTCTGAAATGAAAACCCAAATTACCGCACCCTGTCCAATAGCGTGCGAAGCGATGAAAATACATATAAAGGTAAGCAGCATGGCTGGAGAAGCATTTGAATAGAAACACCATCCGACCATGATCAAACTAATAATATAACCTATGGAACCTATAATGATGAGTTGTCTGCGTCCTAGTTTATCTATTAGACGAACTCCTATAAGGGTAAAGACCAAATTCACGATCCCTATGGCGATGGAGTTAAACAGCGACTCTTCTCCTCCTAAACCGGCTTGCTCCAAGATCTGCGGCGCATAGTACAGCACAAAGTTGATTCCACTGAGTTGGTTAAAAAAGGCGATCAAGAAGCCTAACCAAAGTACACGCTTGTATTTCTTCTGAAACAGTTTTTCACTGGTTTTGGGCTGAAGCAGATCTTGTTTTATTTCTTGTAAGACATTTTTTGCCTTATCTGCTGCGGAGTAGATAGTTTCTAAAATGCCTAGAGCGCCTTGGTCGTCCTTTTTGTGAATGGCCAACCAACGCGGACTGTTGGGCACTTTTAATACCATGATGGTATACAACAAGGCCGGCAAGGCTTCTACCCCGAGCATCCAACGCCAATCGTTGGCACCATCGAAACCTTTGAGCAACCAATTGGAAATAAAGGCGACCAAAATTCCAAAAACCAAACAGAACTGGTATAGGGCTACCATCTTACCGCGGTTCTTAGCAGAGGTGATCTCAGAAATATAGATCGGCGCAGCTACAGAAGATACTCCTACGCCAACTCCACCAATAAATCTAAAGAACGAGAACGAATACGGATCGGCCGCCAAGGCGCTTCCTACCGCCGAGATAAAAAACAGCACCCCGATCCAAAACAGGGTCTTTTTTCTACCTAATCTCTTGGTGGGGATCCCTCCGGTAAGGGAACCCAAAACGGTACCCCATAATGCCATAGACATGATAAAGGTTCCGTGAAATAAGGGTGAGGTGTTCCAAAGTTCTTGGATAGGTTTGTTCGCTCCACTGATCACAACGGTATCGAATCCGAAGAGAAAACCGGCCAAGGCCACCGTGACCGACCATATTACAATTTTGTTCATTTTGTTGTTGGTTAGTTAGTTATTTCCAAATACTTGGAATGGAATCTATCCGAAAGTTTCGTACCCCAGACTTGCTTTGGTTAACCACCTGCACCTCATCATAAGGTATGGTGGGGAAAATTTGTTCGGTAAAGACATAGCGCCCCCAGTCCACAAAAACCTCAATGGAAGAAGCATCGATATAGACCGTTACATCCATCTCTTCTCCGTTCGGCGTAAAGGGTTGGCTGTGGCGTTCTGCCCCAAAAGAAGGCTCAAAATCTACAAGACCACTTTGAGTTCTGTCAAAGGTCATGAGACTGTCTTGCGGAAAGAATCCCAGTTCTATCTCTTCGCGTTTGTCATTGCTTAAAATAAAGAAGGTCGTCTCATTGGCAGGAGCCTTAAACTGAATTCTATGCTGATTCAATGGAACCGAGTCAAAGTAGACTTGCCCTGGAGCATCTGTAGCATAAACCGGTTCGCGATCATAGACCAAGGTATCTACCTTGTCATAAGGATAACTGGTTAGGCGAAGCCCTTCTTTAAATTCTTTAAGTTTCAGGCTGCGCGGCAAGGTCATAGAACTGCGCCATACTTCAGTTGGGGTGTTGCGCGCGTAATTCCAATTGCTCATCCAGCCTATGAATAGTCGCTCCTGATTAGGCTCATTATTATAGGTAACGCCCGCATAGTTGTCTGTACCGTAGTCTATCCAAAGCGGTTCTTCTTGATCTGTGGTAAAGGTCTCTCCGTCCCAATCGCCAATAAAATACTGGGTGCCTGAACCTCCGTTTGGTGCCCCGGGATTGATACTGATAAGCAATACCCAGCGTGCATCATAAGAACCATCAATGCGAAGCTTGAACAGATCTGGACATTCCCAAACTCCGCCGTGAGCGCCCTTGTCTTTGCCAAAATCGCTCATGTGTATCCAATCTTTTAAGTTGGAAGATCTATAAAATTTAGCATGATCTCCAGCCACCAGAACCATGACCCACTGCTCGGTGGTCTTGTCCCAAAATACTTTTGGGTCTCTAAAATCTTTAATTCCGTCGTTGCCAATAACAGGATTGCCTTCGTATTTGGTCCAGGTGTCGCCATTGTCTAAACTGTAGGCAATACCTTGGGTCTGATAATCTGTTCTACCGGCTTGTTCGCCTTCCATGAGGTGGTAGGTGAAAATAGCGACCAGTGGTGCTATACCGTCTTTTCCGAAGCCTGAAGTGTTGTTGTGATCTACCACAGCGCTTCCGGAGAAAATGAGTCCGTGCTCATCGGGGTACAAGGCAATGGGCTTGTGCTCCCAATGCACCATATCTGTACTGGTGGCATGGCCCCAATGCATCGGCCCCCAAACAATATCATCCGGATAATACTGATAGAACAAATGATAAACGCCATCATTGTATACCAAGCCGTTGGGATCGTTCATCCATTTGGCAGGTGGTGAGAAATGATATTGTAGGCGATAAGGTTCATCATAATTGGAGGTGAATTGCGGAGCTACCTCCGCAGTATTTTGCGAAGCGTCTTTGCATCCCACAAGCAATACAAAAAGGAAAAAAGAGAGATATCGCATGGATGTTTACTTAGTTGTGCCACTAAGATAATAGAAATGTGTTAGTTGCTGCCCACAAAAAAAGCAGCCCGGAGGCTGCTTCTTGCTTTAAGTGTAAAATTAACCCTAGTGGGCAAAGCGGTAAGCCATTTTTGGCTTAACCTTACCGAAGATTCGGTGTTTTAACCAACGTAAAATCCCTGCTACACTGTAAGGAGTAAAATTGAACTGCAAGCGCAGCTCTTGAGGGTTTTTACTTGAAACCGCATAAGCACCTTGAATGTCAAAATCCAAATAAGGTGTATCGAATACCTCCTTTTTGGTGTAGTCATTTAAGACAAAAGAGTTGTCCCATGCTTTGAGGTAAAAACGAACCTTGGTGTAAACGGCCTCTGGCAAGGTCACTGCTTCGCGGGTCTTTATAAAAAGCCCGGTATGCTGACCTTTAAGTTGTAAACGGGTCTGTTGCGTAAAGGATTCAATACTGGTGGCGTTGCCATTAGTATCTACTAAAGCAAAACCGTTTATGTTTAGAGACATCTCCGCTATTTTTAGCGGGTCGGTCTCTTTTTGTGTCAAACTTAAATTAAGGGTGTGCGCACGTTGCGTGTCCCAATGGGCAGCGAGGTCCAAACTGTTTGGAAAGGTCTGCCAAATACTCGGATAGAATTTTCTGTTCTTCATAAGCGTGTATTAACAATTAAATACAAGGCAAATTTCGGGCAGTTCTATCCGCTTTTGCGCAACAAAATCCTCCGATTTATGTACTATTTAAACCGTATTTATGTAGTTTAATGTACTGTTTTTCAACCTATAAACCTTTTATAAGGGATAAGGCTTATACTCATTTGGCAAAGCGAAATCGCTATCAACTATTCTCCACAATAGCAATTTCCTTCTCTGTCAATCCATAAAGCTCGTAAACCATTTGGTCAATCTGCATGTCAAGTTCTTTAATGTCCGCCTCGAGTAATCTAGTTGATCGTACTTGTTCATTGAAATACTCCATCCATTCTGACTCTTGCATCAAAGAAAGTTTATGGTATTCAATTCCACGCTCTTTAGCCAACGCCTTTCTTGCTTTATTCAACTCAGTTATAAATTCAGAAAATTTGAGCTTATTCCAGTTTTGTAGTTTTTTGGAAGTCTTTTTAAGTTCAAACTTTGATTTTATCAAATCAATTAGCCGAGTCAATATCCCTTCAAGATGTTTACGCTTTACATTAGCGTTAAGAACTAGCTCTTTAATTATATCTAAATTTTCAAATCGTTTAAAGGGTATTTGCTTTAAGAGTTGATTATTCACGCTAATATAACCACCAGACATATGCTTATCTGAAAACTTATATCTGAAAAACCAATTGATAAGCTTTGAATTTATAATCAATTGAACATGGTACAAATCATCTGGGTGTCCACAAATACTATACACACTGACAGCTGGAGCATGACTACCATTAATATCTAACGAAGCTTCAAGAACTTTTGTCATTCCTGCAACCATTACTTTTGGTTTGCTGAATAACGCCCACTTACCTTCTGAGATTATCTCGGAATCATAGGTTATGAATGGTTCTTTGTAATCCTTCTTTTTGTATCTGGTTATGCTGTTATTGAAAATATGAGGGTCAATAGTACCTGTAACTATTAACTTTTTTGAATCTGAATTAACTCTTCCCTCCGTGACGCACTTAGCGTAATTTGTAAATTGAAAGCCATTTA
>Ga0256829_1002867_pt1 | contig 12450 bp, 16 predicted proteins | sample 131447metaG_FD_185979 | JGI IMG/M metagenome (GOLD analysis project Ga0256829, IMG submission 185979) | Hydrothermal vent microbial communities from Lau Basin, Pacific Ocean - 131-447 | ecosystem: Environmental > Aquatic > Marine > Hydrothermal vents | place: Pacific Ocean: Lau Basin | collected... | reverse complement strand
AGGAAAGGCCCGCAAACTTTAATTGCGAGCCTTTCAGCAAAAGGATATTTCAATCGAATTTAGACCACGTTGTCCAGAATTTCACGCATCGAACGGCCCACAAATTTGATGCCGGAAATCTCGCCTGTCTCGGGGTTGAGAGACGGATTCCCAGCAATTACGCCGTCGATCAGAACCAGCGTGCGGCCAACCTCCGGCATCTCGATGGTAATGTCAGTGCATTGCGCGCTCATAAGCTGTGTGATCGACAGGCCGCAGGTATCGCTCAGCGTGGCCTCGATTGTTTGCGGCGACGGCTTGGACGTGGTGTAGATCGAGCCGTCGATGTTGGAGCCTTCCGTTCGCTCAATGGGCGACGGCATAACCGTCACCGAGCCGCGAACAGGATACACCTTGCCGCCGATTGTGAGCCGGACGATGCCGCCGGATGAAATACAGCAGTTGTTTGCCATTTCTAGTGTCCTTTCCTAGCGACTATCAGGCCGCGAATTGCAGGTTGATATTGCCGGCGAGAGCGATCACGCGAAGCTGATTCACCACGTCAACAGGGAGACTCACATCAATGCGGTTCGCATCGGTAGCGTTGCGCTCCACAACCAGGTTTTGTTCAAACACCGACTGGTTCTCGACAACCGACAGGCCTGCCAGCTCGGCATATCCAGCGATCAGCGTGTTGCGAATGTCGCGCGGGCGCGTGACGCCGTTCTGTGCCGGGGCCGTGTCGTCCGCCAGCGCCGTGCGGCCATGCCGGGAAACAACCTTGTTGCGGAGATACCGGACCGCAAACTGCGACTGAGCAAGAGTTTGAATGTCGAGGAACGTGGCATCGGTGGTGCCCTGAACATTCGTCTTGTAGGTGGTAATCATGCGCTCGATCTGAACCGACCCGTCGCGCGCCACGGTGTAGGTGCCAATGCCGTCGTAAAGCAGGGTGTTCTTGTCGGTCAGCGTGAAGCGATCCTGAATGGCAGGAGCCATAATGCCTTCCAGCTTCAAGAATTGAAGCGGGCGGCTCAGCTCGGGCGCCGCCGACAGGTGCAGCGCAGCCTTGGCGGCAAGCGCGGCGGTCCAGTCCCAAACGGGGGTGGGCGACTTGTAAACGCCTGTGATCGACAGGTGTTGGTCGTTCAGGCCGTTGCCAAGAGTGCTGAGGTTCGCAACCGTGTTCACGGCGGCGGAAATCACATGGCCGTAAATCTGCGATGTAGGCGACCAGCGGCCAGAGGCGTCGCCCATGAAGGCGCTCATGGCAGCGATGCTCACGGCATCAGTGTAGGGGTTGGCAATCCAGAGGAAGTCGGAGTCGCCAAGGTTCGCCAGCGCGGTAGTGAGGACGGGGTTCGTTGCGCCACCTGCCATCGCAACAAACGTCACCTGGCCCGAGAGCGCGCTTTCATTGCCGTAAAGGTCGTTGCGCAGGTCGATGGAATTACCCAGCTCGCCCTTGTGCTTGGCGGTGATGGTCAGAACGCCGGCAGCGTTTGTGGCTGTGAAGTTGGCCTGAGTGTCAGCCGCAAATTCGGTGAGGAATTTTGCGCCGAGCGTGGTTGCTGTGTCAGTCGTTGTAACCGAAACAGTGTATTTCCGACCGCCGATATAAACCGTCAGGTTCGTGGCGGTTGTTACCGGCAGAGTCAGGGTTGTCAGCTTCACCTGGCCGGTTGCTGCAACGCCAGCAGCGTTATCTGCCAGGGGCAAGGCCCAAATTTCTTGCAGGGGCGAGTTCTTGCGGGCGGCCTTCACCATGTCGCTCAGCATGGAACCGGCGCCGAACAGCGTTTCCTCGACCAGTTGCTTGCCGGTGATTTGCACCGGGACGTTGGCCGCAGCCGAGCCTGTGGACAGCTTTTGCCCGATCAGCAGAAGCCGCTCGCTCGAATTGAAGGGTGTGCCGCCGGAAGTGAGTTCCGCGTAGAACAGCGGGACGCGCATGGCGTTCGGGATATTCTCAAAGGTAATCGGCATCTGTTAGCCCTCTTTCTTTGCTTTTTCGGGTTGCTTGGCGGGCGCAGACTGCTTTGCGCGAGGCTTCTGCGACTCAACAACGTCACCGTCACGCATCCTGCGTGCCCACGTTGTATCAAATTCCACTTCCGCGCCTTCCTCGGGCAGAGGGCGCATCTTGTCTTGGTGGTTGCGGACCAGAAGGCCCTGGGCCGGAGTTAGAAACTTTTTCATGCCGTTTCCTCATTGCATTGCAGAGTATGTAGGTGTGATATGCCGGAATGGCAAGCCTACGCTGTTTGAATATTGTCGTGCGATTGAGTCGTCTTTTCCCCGCCGGTCTTGTGATCGATCCAAAGGCGCTCAAACTTGGGGAACGCCGTTGACAGGTCTTGGCACCGCTGGTCGTAATCAACCACAATCAGCAGGTCGCGCATAGCAAGGCGCTGGGCGCTATCGGAGTTCGCGAGGCGCATTGACTCCACTGAAATCACTCGCTTGAACATAGTTCCCAGCGCGTTTGCGCTCGGGTTCGTGTAATCGAAAAGCGAAAACAAAGCCTGTTCCTCAAATAGATCAAGGACGCGCTCCATTTCCGCATCGGTTTCGCGCGAAAGACCGCCGCCAAGGCTCAGCTCAATGATTACCTCAAGATGGTTCGCAAACGGCGGACGACCCTGAGACACAGGCACGCGCTTTGTGGTGTCGGTGTAAACCGTGGCAGACGGCATGTCTGATTGTCCCTTACCCATAACATATGGGTCTTGACGGGAATCAAACACCCGATCCTCTGCCATAGTCGGCCACGGCGCCGCAGACTCATTCGTCATGGCAGCGATAACCCCAAGTCGAATGTCGGTGCGGTGGGATCGGATCGGCATTGGCATATCAATAGCTGACCGGGAACGGCCCCTCCACTTCGCTGAGAATCAGGTCGATGGACGACTGGCCGTTTCGGCGCACATCCGTAATCTCATACGCCTGGCTGACGCCCTCACGAATAACGGCATCGTGCTGGCGAGGCTCCGTCTCAAGATCGCACACGTTCACCGTGACCTTAATGTCGCTTGTGGACACGTTGTTGAATGACATTGATTTTGTCTTGTTTGCGCGATCGATCCGGCTGTTCTTGTCCATATCTGACAGGCGGTGAACGGCGTAAACCGCGCCGCACAACGTCACTTTCTTGCGGGACGCATCCAACACGGCAGGCTTGTTCGGTCGCGAGCGCATCGGCACAATGGTAATCGTGCTGCCGAAGTGACGCATAAAATCCGCCGCAAGGCGCGCCTCCATCTGGTCGAACGCGCTCAACAATCTTGCACGCGAACCCTTATCTGACGAACAAGGCGCTGGGCGGGCGTGTTTTTCCCGTTCACGCATGCGCCTGTTGTGTCGATCGTGTTGTTTACCCACGCCACATCGTCAATCCCGCCGCCGGAAAGCGTTACCCATGCGGTCCCGCTCGCCTCGTCAAAGCCGTGCGCGTTGATCGCGATTGTGGACGTTGGGGAGCCGGTATCCAGTTGCCAGCTCGAAGCCTTGATCTTGTCTGAAATGGCAATGCCAGACTGGATCGGAACGCGAAGAAGCTCGGACCAGTCAATTGTAAACAGCTTCATGTCAGACTGCGGCTTGCTCAGCACACCGCCGATAACGCACACACCCATGTCTATACCCCCGCCCCGTCAAAAAGTCCGTCGCCAATGTCAATGAACACCGCGACCATTGTTGAAACCCAATCACCATTGTTCCCGAGCGAAAAGCGCAGGGCCAGCCGGTGTTCGCCGCGCTCGGCAAACGTATGCCGCACAGCAATGAATCTGTGCGAAACAGCGCCCAGCGCCGTTGTAACGTCGCGCTTGAACAGTTGCGGGTCTTTCGCGCCCTCGGTGGCCGCAAACGGCGGCTTGGCAGAATACCGCGAAACAACCTCAGTAGGCGAAACGATAACCGCCTCAACTTCTGTGACTGTTTCCGACAACTCTGACAGCACAGCCTCAATGTCGAGGATCACCCTATGAACGCCAAGGCCCGCTCGTGCATACATATCTAGCCCCGCGGCTGTGGTTGTCAGTTGTATAGCTCCCGCCCCAACCGGCTCGGCCCGCAGGTCGCCAATACGGGCGACTCCAAACTTGACGGCGGACAGGTGGTTGTGGGGCGAAAGCATGATTGGTCGGCCCTTACTTGCCGGCCTTTTTTGTGCTGGGCGCGGCCTTCTCAGGCGCGGCCTCGGCCTCGGCGGGCGCGTCTTTCTTGGCGTCCACCTTGCGAGCAAGTTTGCGCGAGATATAGCTGCCGGCCTCGTCGTCAGCCACGTCAAACTTCTCGTTTGCAATGACCGTCCGAACACGGTGCCCGGCCTTCTCGGCAATACTGTCAGCAATGCTGAGTGTCCTGAGAGCAACAAGCCTCATGTCACAGCCTCCTTATGTGTTGTCGGCAGCGGTGGTAACGGTGGCGGCGCCGTAGCGGACCAGCATATTCGCAACCTCAGCCGAAACCTGGACATTGGCCGTGCCGTTCGGCTCGACTTTCACCTGACCGATATTGACCGTAACGAGCTGGTCAGCGTTGACAGTGACCTTGGCGTCTGTTTTCAATGGCATTTGCTTGCCTCCTTCTTGTGTTGGCCGCTGCGCCCCATTATTGCAGCGCAGCGCGTGTTGAAGCCGTTAGGCGACGTTCAGGATGCCCCAGGTGTTTGCGCGCTTGGGCGCGACCAGCGGCGCCGACTGCGACAGCAATTCCTCGCCCGACGGGTCGAACGAGCTGCGGCTCTTGGAATACATCCGCAACGGCTGGAAGCCGGCCTGGCTATCGAGGATCGCGCCATAATACTGGCTGCCCTCAAGCGCACGGCGAGACATGACCACAACCGTATTCACAGGCATGATCTGCACGTTGTTGCCGTCGTCGTCGTTCAGCCAGTCGTCATAGACGAACACGTCCAGCTTGCCGTCCAGCTTGCCGACGTAGTTAGTGCCGACCGGATCGAGCTGCACGCCAATGTCAAGGTGAGTCTTGTTCACCGTGTCAATCAGGGTGGACATGCGGTCCTTCACGTCGGAGTGCTTGCGGAAATACTGCCAAGCCGATGTGTGCATAACCACAGTGTCGGCAACAGCACCGAACGATTCCTTGCGGATCGAAACAGCAAGGTTTTCCAGGTCGTCAATGGGGGACGACGTGTTGTTGTTCCAGGTCGCCGCGCCAGCCAGGGCCACGTTCAGAACCGCGGGGTGATCGAAGTCAACCACGGTTGTCGGGTAGCCATCGCCGGTGACGGTGTATTTGCCATCCAGGATAGCCTTTGCCGCCATCCACTCGATCCGGTTGCTCAGCATTTCATCGTGTTCCGCGAGCTGTTGAGCCATCAGGCGGTCCATGCGCTCCTGCGGCGACAATTGCTGGTTGTTGTAGCCCTCGCCTGCGCCACGCATAAGAACGTCAGTAGGGGCGACAAAATCCTTCATCTTGACGTATGCCGGCTTCATGTTCTTGGTGACGAAGCCGCGGCGCTGCATGGTGGGAGCGGCGCTCAGGGGGTGGACAAACGGCGCAACGCGCTTGCCACCGAGCCGAATGTCAAATTCGATGGTGTCGGTGTCGAAATGCACCGCGTTGCCGAAAGCCAGCGAAGTCCAGAAGCCGCGTGTCGGCTCCATTTCCTCCACCATCGACAGGATGGTTGTTGTAGTGTAGCGTTGGTATGCCATTTATCTTGATCCCTTGTTGATTAGAGAGCGCCCGAGCTGATCGGAACGCCGGTTGCAATGCCGCGCTTCGACAGTGCGGCTTGCAGGTCGTATTTGTTCCAGGTGGCGGGCGCGACGAGCGCGCGGAAGTTGATCTTCCGGTTGGACGACGTAATGACCGACACAATCTCGGCTGCGTTCGTGCCTGTGGCAGATGTGTCCAGGTCGAACGGAAGGATAGCGTAGGGGACAGCCGAGCCGTCGCCAGCAGCAGGATCGCAAAGCACCAGCTCGTGAGTCGCTGTTACCATGCCGAGAACAGAACCGGCCTTCAAAACCTGGCCCGCCGAAATCTTGTGGCTTTCCTCCGTCGGCTGACCGCCGGCGTCGAGCCAGAACATGCGCGGAGCGGTGGCCGAAACGACGCCCTTGGTGCCCTTTGCAATGTATGAATCTACCGAAGTAACCATGACTTAATTCCCTTCCTTACGCCCTGCGGGCCTTGGTGCCAAAAACGGCGCGGGCGTTTGCCCGAACCTCAGCAATGCGGGCCGACTCGGCGTCGGCGGCGATCATGTCCGCGTCAGCAGGAGCGTCAGACACGCCAGCAACCGCGCCGGCGAGGGCTTCGGCGTTGGCCTCGCGCTCGGCAGCAACCTGAGCCTTGAGCGCCTCGTTCTCGGCTACAATGGCGTCCACGTCGGCGGCGCCAGCTTCGCGCTGGGCGTTTGCGACAGCCTCGCACGGCGAGTTTTCAAGGATGCCAATGGCGGCCTCGGCGCTCATGTCGGTCGAGAAAGCCAGGTGACTCGCCAGTTGCGACCGGCCTTCCGCCGCGGTGCCGCTGATAATCGCCTTGATGCGGCCACGCTCAGCGGCAGCACCCTCGGCGCGCAGTTCATCTTCATTCATGCTGGTAATTCCTTTTGTTGCAGCAGATGGAAAGACGCCACGTCGGTCGTCACGCAGACTCCCAACCACGGCGTCAAAGGTGGTCACGGCGTCCGCAAGCCCTGCGTCAACACCGTCTTGCCCGACAAAGGTCCGGGCCTCGGTCGCCCTTACGTCAGCAGCATCAATGCCTCTTGCCTCGGCCACCGCGCCGACAAACAGGTCATAGGTGGCGTCCACGTCGGCCTGAAACTCTTTCTTGACGCTTGCCGGTAGGGGCATGGCGCTGGTGCCGTCAATTTTGTGCGATCCAGCATAGATGAACGTCGGCTTGACGCCCTCGTTTTTCAACTGTTCAGACTTGTCAATGTGTGCCGCGACAACCCCGATCGAGCCGACCATGCCGGTTTGGGTTACGAACACCTTGTCAGTGGCGCTGCCAATCAGATACGCGGCGGAAGCCATCGAGTCGCGGGCGATGGAAACCATAGGCTTCTTGCCGCGGACGGACATTAAATAGTCGCGAAAATCAAACGCGCCGGCGACGGCACCCCCAGGGCTGGCAATGTCGAACACGATAGACTGCACGCTCGAGTCCTCAAGAGCGCCCTCGACAATACGTTGAAGCTCAACGTAGCTTGTCATGCCGCTCATGGCGCTCAGGGCAAGAGGGCGGTGCGACATGGAGCCGATAATCGGTATCACCATGACGCCGCCATCGAGTCTCGGGTCGTCGCCATCCGCCCTGCTGCCAGATATTTCAAGGCCAGAGGCATCAACCCCAATGCGCTCACCCAGGACCGCAAGAATCGTCTGCGCATATGCCGGAGTGACCAGCAGAGGCGTGTTCAGAACCATATCAGCGATATTTTTGAGCATTTTGCGCTTTCAATTTGCCATCATGGAACAGATAGTGGCAGAAACGCCACCATGCAAGGGTGTCTAGCACTCAAATCTGGTGGGGCCGCCGCGTTGCGTCATGTTGGCGCCCGGAGCAGAAAGCCGGGGTAGGGTTGTATTGCCGCCGCAGGAATCCCAAAGCGTGTTGTAGTGCGATATTAGCGCGGGAAGATTCCCCTGGGAATATTCCATCATCCGAAAGTCGGCAGCTTGGGCCTTAACGACGGCCTGCCCGGATATTAGCCCGATGTAGGCGGCGTATAGCGATTGAAGCTGCGCCTCACACGTTCCCGGCTGCCCGACAGCTGCGCAGTTGCCAGAAAGAGCTTTAACCCCCGACATTTTGACCACCTTGATTCACGTTGTTGCTTGATTGCGCGCTGGGCTTGGAGGGCGGCGACTTCGATGCCGCTTCTCGCGCCTCAAGTTCAAACAGGCCCAGCCGTTCTTTTGTTCGTAGCTCGCGCGCGCGCTCGGCCATCATATCGTCATAGTCAAGCCCGAGCTGCTTGGCCTCATAGGTCATGGTTGTCAGCCCGGCCTCAATCCGCATCTGAGCCGCTTTGGCGCTCTTTTGCGGGTCGGCGTCGGGCATAACCGGCCCGTTCCAGTCCGAGCGCGTCAGCGCATCACGGTCCTTGTAGAAATCCACACCTTTCGGCAAAACAGACTTTCCGCGGACAAGGTGTTCCTCGAACCAAGCATCAAACACCCACTGGCAGAAAGGCACGATTGTCGTGTCCCGGCGAACAGCAGTCACCCTGTTGGTCAGGATGTTCGACATGCGGTTGGAGCTATAGTTTGTCTTGGAAAAGTCACCCGAGAAACTTTCGAGGCTCAGCCCCGACGTGCGGGCGGACTCCTGCCGCATTGCATCCATGAAGGCTGCAACATCCTTGCCGCCGTTGACAGACGAGTTGGCCTTGAACTCCAAGTCCTCGCCGGGCAGCAGGTGCGTAATCTTCTGCGATCCGTCGCCAGTCTTGATGGTCATGTTGGAGTAATATTTGCCGCGCTGGGTAATATACTGTTGCAGAGCGTCCAGGCCGCCTATCTCTTGCTTTTCAGCCCCAACGACAGCCATGATCTTGTCGAAATCGGCAGCAGATTTAACAATGATGCCATAAAGCGTCTGTATCATCGCCTGCCGCAGCTGTGCATCAGAAAACTGATCGAGCATTTTCATGCTCTTGATCGCCGGGGCAAAGATGCTCACGCCGCGCGACTGCTCAGGTCGTGATTTTTCGTAGCCGTGGAACACAATTTGCCGCGCGCGCCCGTTGAATGTGCGCTTGAAAGCCGGCACCCTCTGCCAAGACAGGCGCGGGTATCTGTTCATAGGCGCAATATAGGCCCGAGGGTGGCGGTTTGAAATCCAGTATGCGACAACCCTGCCGGCAGAGTCATACTCTATGCCGTTGCGAATGTCGAGCTGGGCGATGTTCGTGTCAGACGTATTGTGGGGGGTGCTGACGCGCTCAGGATCGATCAACCTGACCGCCGTTCGGTAGCCGCCAGACGGGAGGCGGTGCGATTCCAGGAGTCCGAAAAACTCACCGTGGATTAGAAGGCTCCGCGCAGCCTGGTATTGCATCGCGAGCCAGTTGGATCGGCGGGTAATATCGACGCGGTTGCGGGCCGACCAGGCCCAGCGCCGGAAGGACGCCTCAATTTCATCGCCAAACTGCGTTGCCCAATCGTCTGTCTGACCGATCGACTGCGCGTCAATGTGAAGGGAAAGGCGCATGCCGCTGCCGACCATGTTGGCGGCAATTAGGTCGATTGCTCCTGAAATGTAGCCATCATTTTGAGACAGGTCGAGAATCCGACCGTCAATCGTGGTGCGGCTCGGAAGTATGTCCGCGTCCGCTGACCGCGGCGCTGGGCGCCAGCAATCGAGGTCAATGCTTGGCGATCCCGACGCGGGAGGCGAGCCGGACTCGTAGGACGCGCTTTGCTCCGGCCTTGTTGTGTCGAGCAATCCTAGCCCTGTGCCTATTTTTAGTGTCATGTCACCTTGGCTTTCTCGTTGCCCGTGCCACTAATTTAGGTGGGGTGTGCCATAATGGCAAGGCTTCAACCAAACGAACTCGCAGCCGCGCCCCAATCGACTTCTGTCTCGGCTTTTTGCTCGGGCGTTTTGATCCTGGTCAGCTCAGCGGCGCGGCGATCCCAATTGGGCTTTAGCAGCGTGCGCATAGCGAGGGCGTAAACCATCGTGTCAAGAACTTCGGCGTCCGTCCCCTTCTTGCGAATCCACTTCATCACGGGCCGGCCAGCGGTGAATGTTACGTCACGATACTCGGACAGCATTTGCTTGGCGAACTCCGCCTTGTTTAGCCCCATGTCCGCGATGTGAATATAGCCGTGCTGGTCACGGCCCTGTATCTTTAGCCGCTCCATAAGTTGCGTCTTGGCGTCGTCAACGCCCACAATCCATAGCTGCTCACCGTTCTTGCGCTTCTGCTTCGATTTGTCGATGATAAGCCGCTCACCGGCAACCCCCTTTAGGGCGTAGTATCCTCCGCCTGGGTGCGCCGTCACAAAGTCCATTACTGTTTGCGTCAGGTAGCCGCTATCAATGCCTGAGCAGTCGCGGCTAATCTCGTTCCCCAGCTCGTGCTGGTAGCTTACCGAAAGAAATTCGTGAAGCTCATTCCACACATCTGCGCCCGACGTGTCGCCGTGTATCACGGTATGATCCAAGACATACGCCTGACGCTCCGACCATCCGACAGTCAACACTTCAATCCGGTCGCGCTGGACGTCGCAACCGCTGGTCAGGGCAAGCACGTCGGCTGGCACAGGATCGAGCGAAATGGCCTCCATCCTGTCAATAACGTCTTGCTCCGTCGTCTCAAGATCGGCTGACTTGTGCGGCAGGCCGAGGAAGGTGTTTGTAAACACCTGCTCAAGCATCGGATCGCCGCGGCTGGTGATGTATTCCCGCGCCGCATTGGTCCAGCTGCCCACCCAGGGGGAATACAGGCCGCTTAGGTGGAACCCAGCAACGTCCCTAACCTCTGGCCTGGTCTTGATCCACTCACCGTTAGCGATCGCCTCAAGCCGGTCGGCCTCGGTCCAGCACACACCGCACTCAGGGCAAGCGTAGCTGGCCGTTGTCCAGTCGTCGTCCGTCCATGTGATCCGCTCAAACTCAAGGGTTTGAGTAAACTGACAATGCGGGCAGGGGACAAAATATTTTCTCTGGTCAGAACCTAGCCAGTGGCGCTCCATCTCACAGATGCCGGATAGAAGCGGCGTGCTAGTCACCACCGCGAGCGCCCCGTTGCCCTTGAATGTGCTGAGGCGCTTCATGCCGAGCGAAAGCGGGTTGCCGTCCTTGCCTGCCGTGGCGCTGAACCGCGATATTTCATCTGCAAGCAGGTATTTTACCGGGCGCGATGCCACCGAGTTGCTCACACTTGCCGAAACGAAATTGACAATCGTTCCATTAGTGAACCGCTTTTGCAGCACTGTCTGGCCGGTGGCGTTGCGGCGGTTGTCAATCAGGGCGCGTTGCAGGGCAGGGCACACCTGGATCATCGGAGTGAACCGCTCTTTTGAAATCATTTCTGCAACCTCGACCGACGGCAGCATAAACAGGATCGGCGCGCCCTCGCCAGGTGTTGCGCACACCTTGCCAAGAAATGAAAGCAGGATCGTTGTTTTTGCGAGCTGCGCCGCCATCATCAAGGCAACCTCGTCAATACCCGGCTCGTCGCCATCAAGAACGGAAAGTATGCCCTTGGCGTATGGCGTTCGGTCAAACGAAATCAATCCAGGCTCCGCCGCGGACTCGGGGGGTAGGTAGTAATTGCTTTCCGCCCAATCCACGATTGACTGAATCTCAGGCGGGGTTATCCCTCGGGCAAACGCATCCGCGATCTGAGCATCAATCGCCATTTTTCTCGACCATTTTTTGAATGTCGCTGCCCATTTCACGCAGCACCGCATCAAGCTCTTTGTCCAGGATCGTGCGCCCAGCATCGCTCATGTGAGGGCGCAGCTTTGGGGCAAGGTTCTTGATCCGCATTTGCACCGTAGTCGCAATAACCTCGATCGAGGACTCGACTTCCTCGCGTGAAATCAGCTCACCGGCTTCCTTCTTGTAAATCAACTCAGCCCGCTCGGCCTTCCACCGAGCCTCGCGGCGCTTGGCCTCGGGGAGCGACATATTCGCATCGGCGTCGGCGCCGGGCTGGACGGCGGCGTCAGGCGCGATCTGAGGGGCCTTGCCGGCCTTTGCCCTGGCGACGTCACCGCCAGCCACGAAACGCGGGTCCATCGCTGCGCGGTAGGCCAGAACTTCGGCCACGTCAAACTTGCGGTCCGGGCCGCGCTCGAAAGCGCCGCGCCGCTCCTGCTCTAGCAGCACAGGCTTGGCGATGCCGAGCATGTCTGCCATCTGCGTCAGGTTCAGTCTCTTTGGTGTATTTTTCTTGCTTGCCATGCTGGTCAAGTGTGCATTGGAGACAGAATAATCAACGCCCAATTGGGATCACATGGGTTGACATGGGAATGCCGCCCATTTATGGGGCTGATCCAAGTCGCATCTAGGTATATAATGGGAGGCGGCGGCACCGCATGCCGTGTGGGGCGGGACAAGGACCCAAATTGCGCAATAATATTTCAAAATACGGGAGCCAGGCGCAAGAATATTGCGCAAATGTGCATTATCTTGCAATAATCTTGCGCATCGGTTTGCTGCGAATATGCGTCAACCGATGTATTATTTTTATCACAATTAGTTGCCAAAATAACACAAGAAATCTTATTGCGCAAACATGCCGCCAGGCGCACGATTGTTGCTCGCCGTTGTGGCTGTGCGGGATCGCGTTGCAATCTGGCGTCACTGTCGCGGCGATGCACCTACAGGAAATTAAATTGTGAATCCCGAATCCAGGCATTGACTAGCTGTTTGAATTGTGACTCCGAAACCGCGTGTGATTCGGCGAGGCAGGCAGGCAGCGAGGCAGGCAGGCAGCGAGGCAGGCAGGCAGGCGAGGCAGGC
>Ga0256829_1002866_pt1 | contig 12452 bp, 9 predicted proteins | sample 131447metaG_FD_185979 | JGI IMG/M metagenome (GOLD analysis project Ga0256829, IMG submission 185979) | Hydrothermal vent microbial communities from Lau Basin, Pacific Ocean - 131-447 | ecosystem: Environmental > Aquatic > Marine > Hydrothermal vents | place: Pacific Ocean: Lau Basin | collected... | reverse complement strand
TCTTATAAAATGGGCAAATGAAACCGGAGAAACCTTTTTGATTGCAACTCATGACGAGAATGTTGCATCAATAGCCGATGAAATCTTAACGTTAAAGGATGGAAAATTGATATGAAACGGACACCGATTGTCTTGATCGCATTATTAATACTGTTTTTCTCAAGTAATATATATGCAGCAACCATAAAAAAACTTATAATTACAGGAAATGTCAGGGTAGATAATCAAACAATAAAAGATAAGATCAAATCCAAACCAGGAACGGTCTTTGAGCTTCCGAAGGTAGATAGCGATATAAAACGAATTTTCAAACTTGGTTATTTTAAACGAATAACCGTTAGCGAAGAACCGGTCACAGGCGGAATAAAACTTATATACAGGGTATATGAAAAACCCTCAATTAGAAACATTCTTTTTGATGGAAACGATCATATAAAAGACAAAGAACTGCTCAAAATTATTGATATCAAACCTTATCAGATTCTAAATCGCGAAAAAGTAAAAAGATCGGCAAATAAAATAAGAGCATTGTATGCATCGAAACAGCGGTTTATGACGAATGTGCAAACAGTAATAAAACCGGTTAAAAACAATAGAGCAGATATAATATTTAAGATTAAAGAAGCAAAAAAAACCTATATAAAAGCCGTAAAGATTTTTGGAAACAGACACATAAGCTCATCTGAGATAGAAAAGGTTATGACAAACCACAGAAAAAAAGGGTGGTATATATTAACCTGGCTTCCCTGGTTTTATAGTGGAAGATTCGATCCGAACGCATTGGCAGATGACAGAGATGCTATCAGAGACCTTTATCTATCCAAAGGATTTGCCAAGGTAAAAGTGAATCCGATAAATGTTATGATAGATCCGATAGATGGAAAAATTGTGCTTTATATAAAGATTCATGAAGGCAACAGATATAAGGTTGGAAAAGTCAGTTTTTCAAATGAGCTTCCCCTAAAAAATCTCAACAGTCAAATCAAAACAAAGACCGGAAAAATCTTTAACGGCGTAGCCTTGAGAGGCGACATCTCCAAACTTGTAGATCTTTACGGTCAGAAAGGATATGCCTATGCGGATATTAATCCCGAAATTACATTCAATGATAAAAAGCGAACTGTTAATATCAAATTTGTTGTAAACAAAGGCAGCATTGTCAAGATAAGCAGGATTCAGATAGAAGGAAACAACAAAACAGAAGACAATGTTATCAGGCGGGAAATGAAACTTGTTGAAGGCGACCGCTACAATTCAAAAAAGATAAGAAGAAGCAAACGAAATATAATTAATACCGATTACTTCAAAAATGTAAAGATTAGACAGGTGCCCGGTATCAAAAAAAACAGGATGAAGCTGTTGGTAAAGGTAAAAGAAAAAAGCACCGGCACAGCAAGTATCGGATTCGGATACAGTACCTTTGATAAATTTTTGACCAGAGCTTCGGTAAGTGAGGCAAATCTTGCCGGCACCGGAATACACGCTTCATTGTCAGGAACACTGTCAGCAAATTCTACACAGTTTGACCTGAATCTGGTTCAACCGTGGTGGCACAACAAACCGATATCGGTCGGGCTACACCTTTATGATGTTAAAACATCATTTAGCGACTATGATGACAAAAATTTCGGAGCTAGTCTCTCGGTGACAAAACGATACGGCGATGATTACAAGCTTGGGGCATCATACTCAATCAGCGTTAACAAGATAACCGTAACAACCGACAATCCGTCGCAAGTTCTGCTTGATAATTCCGGTGACTTTATCAAAAGTGCAATTACCCCGTTTGCATCGCATGATTCAAGAGATATCTACATTTATCCGACAAAAGGCAACAAAGAAGACCTGTCGATAGAGCTTGCTGGTTTGGGTGGAAATATGAAATTTATAAAACCGGCATTTGATAGCAGAATTTATAAAAGCATAGGCGGGTCGTTTGTGCTTATGGGAAGATTTTATGCTGAGACAATAAGCGCAATCGGAGGAACCAAGCTTCCGCTTTCAGAAAAACTCTATATGGGCGGAATAGATGATTTCAGAGGAGCAACCTATGCCAAAATCGCTCCAAGAGATTCAAACGGAGACCTGATAGGCGGAACAAAAAAGGTCTTGGGAAGCGTTGAGCTGCATTTTCCCATTATGAGCGCACTGCACTTTTACGGAAAGCTGTTCTATGACGTAGGAGATGTGTGGGGAAGCGGCACAAAGATAAGCCTCAAACAGGCTATAGGTCCGGGCTTTACTTGGTTCTCGCCAATCGGACCAATAGATATAGCAATAGGAAAAGATATCTCTCCGAAAAAAGGGCAACCTTCAAGCGCATTTAACTTTTCCTTCGGAACAACATTTTAGCTAAATCAGTTAACCGGTTCTTAGATGACGATGTACCTTGATAAAGTTAACGGCAAAAACCGCTATGCTGAACAGAGCAACCGCAGAACCGGCAATGATAAAAAAACCGTTTGATATTATCAAACCTACAGAGACTAAGCCAACTGCTATATACCAACTAATCTCCTGATATCGCATAATTTTTGTATCAAGCATATCGGCAAGCAGAGGCACCTTTTCTTTGCCTATAAGATCGCCATATCGGTGAAACCACACCAAAAACGGAAAAATCTTGTATAGCTGCCCCAAAATCAATGTGCCGCAAAAGCCGACAAAAAAGAAAAAACCTGCAAGCTGCCAGCTTAATCCTATTGCTTTTGCCGCAATCGCAGCTATAAAAAATAAAAATGCAATTCTTGAGGCAGAAAGCGGAATATCAAGTTTTTTTCTCATCCTTTTTTTGTATATCATTAAAACCTGATAAACAATCAAAATAGCTGCCGCAACAAACAGAACAATCTCTGCAAAAAAAGAGGTTTCAAAGCCGAAGATTTCGGCAAAAATCGGTATCCAGATAACTGCCCAAAGCAGTCCGGCGGCAATTTTCGAGGGAACTGTATTATACCCTCTGCTCAATAAAAACATTGGAAAAAGCTCAAGAGCTGCTCCGATAATTATAAACAAAAACCATCCTATAGCGGCAAATGCTATATGAAAAAGCAGAAGCGTTTTAAATTCTATTCCTAAATTATGATTGAATAAGGCTATCAAAAAGTTTGCCGCAATGGCGCTTAAAACAAGATAAAAAATACCTGAAGCAATAAAAAAACCGTTAATCTTCCATCTTTTTACCCTGAATAAACTGATACCGATATTTATTGCAAAAAGCAGCACGGCAATCGTTAAAATTCCAACAAAGACTGCTGCCAACTTAAAATCTCCAAACCGGAACGAACCTATCAACCCCGCTACGCCTATCAGGTAAACCCAAAACTGCAATCTTGCCAAAGAATAGCTAAAGATTCTGACCTCAAGTATAACCGGTGTCAACTGATGAAGCGCGCCTATCATAACCATAGAGATAAATCCAAGCGTTATGAAATGGGTAACGGAAGCAAGTTTGAATGAAACAGGAGCGCCTGTCAGAACCGTCGGATCAATTACAAGTGAGATAAAAAACAGCGCCAGCATAAAAAGTGAGGCTATAAAATAACGCTCAACTATATCAAGCGGCGGAGCAAATTCGGTGGCGAGATTTCCGCTCATTTGTAGATTTTAAGTATTATATGATCATCTGCTATCTGATTGGTTTCAACCTTATATCCTTTTTCCTCAAGTCTCGGATAAAGATGCTTCGGTCTTCTGAAATGATGCACCGTTAAGGTCTCTCCTTCAGGAAGCCCCTCAAGTGCCTCAAAAATTTTTACCATCGGCTCAGGCGGCTCCAGTCCTCTGACATCAATCGTGTAATTTTCCGATTTCTGAGTTTGGTGAGGCTTAAATATGCCCTCGCTTTGCTCAGGTTGATTCTTTATGCCGGTATTATAAAAATAGATATGCCAAATTCCGTCCTTTTCTTCTGCATAATGATCAAACCCTTTTCTTCCAAGCACCGAATACAGCGGAGCCGGCTCAAAGATATTTATCAGATGCAAAATTTTCCCATCTAATTCCGAAACGGCTTTCATAATAATCCCGAACGGGTCAGCGCCTTTTGCAATATATCCTCTCACATCCAGATCAAAAATCTCAGCCTTATCCAACCAGTCGGGTCTCTCTTTTTTTGCCGACTTGGGTGCAAGCTCTGGGTGAGCAGATAGCAAAAGCGGCAACGTTCCGTTTTTTTCATTAATTACCAGCAAAAGATCAGCCGCTTCAACATCAAGAAGATTTGCAAGCTCATCAACAGTGAGATTCTTGTCAAAATCAGAATCAATTCCTTTGGCTTTTGCAATCTCAATAAGCGCAGAGCTAATAGCAGGTTTATCAATAAAATCCGAGAGCCTGTTGTTTCTATCTAAAAAATTGCCCATAGTTCCTCCTAAATAATATCATTAGGGTAAACATAAGTCATATTCAATGATTTGGCAACCGCCGGATTAGTTATTTTTCCGTCATAAATATTAAGACCTGAAATTATGGCTTTATCCTCTTTTATCGCTTCTTTCCAGTCGTTTGCAAGCCTAATCACATAGCTATAGGTTGCATTGGAAAGCGCCTCTGTAGCTGTTGCAGCATAAGCAGCAGGCATATTCGCAACGCAATACTGGGTTATTCCTCCTGTTTTAAATGTAGGATTTAGATGAGTAGTAGGATGCGATGTTTCGGTGCATCCTCCCTGATCTATAGCAACATCAACAATCACCGCGCCTGATTTCATATCTTCTATCATTTCTCTTGTAATAACCTTCGGAGCAGCGGCTCCTGCGACAAGCACGGCTCCTATTACAAGATCGGATGATTTCAGTTCATTTGCAATGGCTAATGGATGAGCATAGATTGTTTTTAGTCCGAACTCCTCCATCCTTTTGAGTTTATCTGTATTTATATCTGCTATTGTTACATCGGCTCCCACACCTTTTGCAACAAGAGCCGCATTTTGTCCCACAACGCCGGCTCCTATAATCAAAACCTTTGCCGGCAAAACTCCAGGAACTCCTGATGGCAGAACCCCGTCTCCTCCAAACGGCTCTGCCAGATAAAAAAATCCGACCAACGATGCCATCTTGCCGGCAATCTCACTCATAGGAGCCAGAAGCGGCAACGCGCCGTCTTTTTCAACCGTCTCATACGCAAACGCCGTTATACCTGAATCAAGCAAAGCCTCGGTTAGCTTTTTCGATGAGGCAAGATGAAGATAGGTAAAAAGCAGTTTATCGGAAGAAAAATAGCGATACTCAGGCTCAAGCGGTTCTTTAACCTTGACTATAAGATCAGCATCCCACGCCTGGCTTGCTGTTTTCACAATTTCAGCACCTGCAGCCCGGTATTGTTCGTCGCTGAAAAAGCTGCCCACCCCGGCGCCAGTCTCAACAATTACCCTATGACCTGCTCTTACAATCTGATCAACCGAATACGGCGTGAGACTTACCCTTTTTTCAGATTCCTTAATCTCCTTCGGAATTCCTATAAGCATAAAATACCTCCTTATGTTTCGTCACACTTTATGTAAGTTTAACGAAAATAATCTGAAAGTAAAACGATAATAGAGTAAGCGTCAAAGAAGCCGGAAGCGGCGTAGAGACAGAATCAGTCTCTACGCCGAAGGTTACCAAAGGTTAATTGTTAAGATAGTTCAGGAGTTGTTCTTGCGAACTTTTATATGCGTTTGTTATCATGGTCTGCTCCGCCTGATATATCGGATAGATTGATGTGCCGCTGTAGCTTGAAATATCATCGCTTAGCATAAATCCGTGCGGAATATACTGACCGGTTATGCCATACTGATACCAGGAAGCTGCCGGACTGGTTATAGCGTTGTTTACGGAAAGATCCTGTGAAGGATCAAGCGCAATCGGCAGATAGGAACTATTTGCATAAACCGATTTTGCAAAAACTTCATTAGAGATATTCGGCACAATGATATCACCCTTTGCCGTCTGCACAAGTGCATTTTTTATGCCTCTTGCAAGATAAACAGGATCAGCCGGATCAAGCAAAAGCTGTGCTATACCAAGAAACGTCATATATCCAACGGTATTTTTTGTATAGCCCAGGGCGGAAACGGTATTCTGCAGACTCTGGATTGCGGTTTCATCCAAAATAGCGGCAAAATTGGCTCCGCCTACATTGAGCACCGATTTTGTAATATCCTGATTGTTGAATTTGTTAAAAACCGAGCCGGTGATTGACCCGAGTGATTGGCTGACAAAATAGATCTTATTTGGCACATCACCGATGCCGTCTCCATCAAGGTCAAATTTTCCTGCCTCAAGATCCTTCAGCATAATAGTCATATCAAAGGCGGATTGATAGAGATTAATTCTATCCTGCGGCAGATTTGCCGTAAAGAAACATCCGCCTGAAGAGCTTGTATCACAGGCATTATACGGATTTGCAGCATAAGTTGCAGCCCTATCGCCGTGATCGGGCAGATCCATTGCAATAATCGTGTATCCGGCAGGCAGAAGTTTTGCCGCAAGCGCAAATGCATTCGTTTTGTCTCCGCCCAGACCGTGCTGAAATATTACAACCTTATCGGTGCTGCCTGATGGAATTATGATGGCTGGAACCGACTCTGCGGCCGGCGAGCTTGTAGCAAGCGTTGTAACATTAAATGAGTTAAATCCGGTCTCAAAAAAGGTAGTTGACATAAATGAGCTTGTAACATCTGAAGTTGCAGCTGAATATGAGGCAAACTGCCCTGCGGCTCCGTTTATCGCCTCATATTCGCTTGTAATCGATTCAGGGTCGCTTGTCGAGGCATTGTAGCTGATGCCTGTAACGTTTGTCGCACCTCCCTGTGCAAGTTGTGCAAAATCGGCAAGACTCAGCGTTTTATCTGCGGTAGTAAATGTAAAGAGCTCCAAGATATCGGATTTTGGCGTTAAAAATAGTTGACTCATCAGATTAAAAAGAGGAATATATTGCTGCCTTATCGCTTCCATTTGGGGATCAGTAAGCGGAGTGTCGGATTTTAACATATCAACCGTGCTCGTTGCTGAAAGAAGCGCTCCGTTTGCGCTTTTAATTCCTTTTTTCAGAACAACTACATACTGGTCACCGGCAATAAGCGAGGTAATCGGATAGATTTTTATGGCATAATTCAACACATTTCCGTTAGCATCCTTTACCGCCTGATAAAAGCTTTCTATCTTTGCCGTCTGATCCACATTAGGATTATTCATAAGATTTCCAGCCAGGCAGCCGTTATATGCGGTTTGATCCGACTTGTAACTCTCGCACGGTCCAAGCAATTGAGTCAAATCAATCAAAAGTATGTTGCCGTCAAGATTTGTCAGTGCGCTGCTGCTATTTCCGTCAAGTGGAACAGCTATCGGTGCGTTGGGGCTCAAGCCTTTGATTTTAAGATTTGCAATTTCGGTATACAGAGCATCTGTTGCCGGGTCGCTTGTAGAGCCTTCCAGATCCACAATTCCTGCTTGATTGAGTCCCGCCGGATTCGGATTAGCCCACGCAATATCGTTTGGAAACGGAATTGTTTGGCTGGCAAGATTAAATGTCAATTTGTCTGCAGGCAGAACCGTTGCGCTTCCGGAACTATTTCCGTTTCCTCCTCCGCATGCAGATAGTCCGAGCGTACCTAAGGCAAACATCAACGCAATCAAAATTTTTCTAATCATCTTAATCCCCCCTGTATGGTTTAATTTTATATTTTAGTTTACTGTATCGATTATGTATTCTCAGCAGCTCTTTTCTTCTTGCCAAAAATTCATTTTTCTTTTTTCTTAGCCAATCGCCGTGAGCTGACCAGCTTGACTTAATCACAGGTTCTCCTTCCTTGATAGGCTTGCCGCAGATAGCGCAAACAGCCTTTCCGTTTGACATCTTAAAGCAGTTTGAACCGCAAAAACTGCAAAATTCCTCACCGTCGGGCTCTTTTTGAATCTCTCCGGATAAAATTTTGCCTATCTTTATCAGATGCTCTTTCTGATTCTCGATTTCACCCGGAAGTGTAGCTATCAGGTCAGCTTTTGCCCTTACATCAAGCTCCATTGTAAAGCTAAGCGCTGCAAGGGAGGAAAGTGTGAGTCCTTCCCATCCCTTGATTCCTGAGACTCCTATTAATACGCTTGGGGTGCCTTTGATATTTTTATATTGATTCAAAAGCAGCATTCTGTCGGAAAACAGCTTCCACATTCCGTTTATTCCCATAAAATAGGTATTGCTGATAAAAGCAAGGCCGTCTGCCTCGTCAATCTTTTCCAGCGCCCATACCAGATCATCGTCTATCGTGCATCCTTTCTGAAAAAGACATTTGTAGCATGCTGTACACGGTTTTATACTAAGATCATACAAATTGATAATCGCCTTCTCTTCAAAGCCTGCCGCATCAAGTATAATTTTTGCCGCAATTTCGCTGTTCCCGTTGCCTCTTGGAGTTGCGATAACAGCCAAACCTTTCATATCGCCTCCACAACAACTGCTGTTCCCTGACCTCCTCCGATGCAAGCCGAAACAATGGCTTTGTTCTTTTTACGACGCCTGAGTTCCTTTAAAACGGTAATAATCAGCCTCGAACCGGTTGCCGCAAGCGGATGACCTATCGCAACAGCTCCTCCGTTTACATTTGTCTTTTCAAGATCAAGATCAAGCTCTTTTGCAACGCCAAGAAATTGAGACGCAAACGCTTCGTTTACCTCAATAAGATCAAAATCATCAATGGATATATCTGCATTTTTTGCAGCCATTTTCATCGAAGGCACAGGACCCAAACCCATATATGACGGATCAACGCCGCTTATACCCCATGAGATTATTTTTCCGATCGGATTAAATCCGTTTGCCTTTGCCCACTCTGAGGATGCCACAACAACCACAGCAGCTCCATCCACAATTCCTGAGGCGTTGCCTGCTGTGACTGTGCCATCTTTTTTGAATGCAGGCGGAAGTTTCGACAGGTCGTTACGTGAAATATCAAATCTGATATGCTCATCGATTTTCAGCGGCTTTCTCATCCTCTTTTTGTCATATATTTCTAAAATCTCCTCGTCCAATCTGCCGGATTTGACAGCTTTAGCTGCCCTTTGCTGGCTGATATATGCCCAGTTATCAACTTCGTCTCTGTCTATCTTATCTTTTTGTGCAATATTTTCTGCGGTCAGAGCCATAGGCAAATCCGTATAAGTATCTGTTAAAGACTGCCAGAGATAATCCTCAAGCGGCAGATTTCCTCCAAGCCGCATCTTTCCAAAGCGGGCATCTCTCAAGCAATAGGGCACCTGGCTCATCGATTCGGTGCCTCCTGCCAGCACAACATCGGATTCACCGATCATTATCTGTCTGGCAGCCTCGATTATAGCCTCAAAGCCTGAGCCGCAAAGACGGTTAAGCGTTAGAGCCGGTGTCTCAATCGGGACTCCGCTTTTAAGACCGATATGTCTTGCAAGATAGATTGCATCTTTCGAGCTCTGTATGACATTTCCAAACACGACATGATTTATCTTATCCAGTGGAAAATTCAGTTTGTCAAACAAACCCTTTGCAGCGATAACACCCAGATCGGTCGCCGAAAAGTTTTTCAAGGCTCCGCCGAAATTACCAAAGGGTGTCCTTATGCCATCTAAAATTACAACCTCTTTCATTTGAGTTGCTCAATTTTCTCTGTGAATGCAGGTATAAATTTTTTCCAATCGGCCACAATACCGTATCTGGCTCTTTTAAATATTGGCGCTTCCTCATCTTTATTCACCGCCACAACGATCTTTGCATTGGTAATTCCCGCCAGATGCTGGCTTGCTCCGCTGATTCCGACTGCGATATACAGATCAGGCGCCACAATCGTTCCGGTTTGCCCTACCTGCATGCTGTTTGGCACCCAACCGGCATCGACTGCTGCCCTTGACGCACCAATTGTGCCTTCAAAGAGTTTTGCAAGCCTGGAAAGATCGTTAAATCCATCAGGTCCTCCGATGCCTCTTCCGCCGGATACAACAACCGGTGCATCCTCCAAAGCGATGCCCTCGGCTTTTTCCATATCTGCTTCCAACAGCTCAACTTTACTTTCTTTAAGAGGAAGATTCTCCGCATCGGTGCTACCCTCAAGCGCATCAGGGTCAAAATAATTTTCCCTGAGAGAGATGCATACCTTGTCTTTATTGGACTCATACTTGGCAACAGCCTTGCCGCCATATACCGGATGAGTCAGTATGATACGATCATTCTCTTTTTGAACATCTGTAATCTCGGTTGCCAAAGACGCTCCAAGTCTGTATGCAATCTCAGGCAGAATTGAAATACCTATGTCGCCTGATGATATTATATAGTCAAAGCCACTTGCCAAAGCCAGCACGGAATCGGTCAGATTCGCTCCTAAGGTTTCTGTTGTTACCCATGCCTTTTCCCATGAACCCGCAACACTGTTTTTATCTGTAATTACGACAGCTTCATGCGCCTCGCATAGTCTGCCCGCAACGGTTTTCAATTCTCCCAGCCTTTTCGGATTATCAGAACTTATAACTAATGCCTTCATAATAGATGCTCCTTTTTCAGATTTTCCACAAGCAGGTCGGCTGCTTCGTTAATATCATCAGATGGCAAAATTTCACATTTATACTCGATATTCGGAATTTCAACCGAAATCTCTTTAATGCCGGAACCTTCTGTAGAATCTGAGCTCAACTGTTCAACCGGTTTTCTTTTTGCCTGAAGAATTCCTCGAACTGCCGGAATTCTTGGCACATTTGTAGGATCATCGGTAATCGACAACACTATAGGCATCTTTGCCTTCAGTTTCAGCGTTCCGCCTTTTATCTGCTTGATGAGTTCGAGCTCATCTCCATTGACGCTGATCTGCTTTACTATCGGAATATAGGGAAAATCAAGCATGCTCGCCACCAGCGCCGGAACAACCCCGCGTTCAAGATCAGAAGACTGCCGCCCCGCAAGGATAAGATCATACTTCTTTTCTTTAATAACCTTTGCGCATTCAGACGCAATAGCAAACGGATCATCGTTTTTTCCCTCGATCAAGGTTAGAGAATTCGCGCCCATAGCAAGCGCCTTTCTCAATATTGCAACATCAGATTTGTCACCGTAGCTGATTATCTCTACCTGAGCGCCGGATTTTTCGGCAACCTGAATTGCAAGTTCGATGGCATGTTCGTCGTATAACCCTATCATTTTGTTATAACGATCCTTTATTCGGTTGCCATCAAGCTCAAAGTCCGATGACGGAATTTCGTAATCACTTACCACCTTGGCCAGTACAGCTATTCTCATCCTTCCCTCCTAAACGAACATTTCATTGTTACCTCCATGAATATTTTTTCATATTCTTATATATTTAAAAGTTATCTATACTATAACGCCCTCTTTGGACAGCTCTTCAAGAATATCTCTGTCATAACCCAGAAATTTGGAATAGATAAATTCGTTATCCTCGCCGGGATCTCTGCATATCCATTTTATGCTCAGAGATGATCCGCTCATTTTTGCAGGAATACCCTGCATTGTAAATTTTCCAAAATCCTTATCACTCAAGCAAATCAAAGCTCTTCTTTCATACCAGTGATCGATTTTCATCGCCTCGTCAGGTTCCAATATCTCTCCTGCAACCGTAACTCCTGCTCCTTTATAGTTAAGCCATAACTTTGCTATCTCATTGCGGGTTTTCCGCTTTGTAAACTTTTCTATTTCTTTTGTCATCGGAATAAAATTTTTAGGATCGGTGCGCTCTTTTGTTGTCGGATATTTTTTCACAAGATCGTCTCTGCCAATTATGCTGCAAAGCGCTTTCCAGTTCTGATCAACATATCCGGCTATAAAAACCATCCCATCCTTTGCCTGAAAATAGTTATATGCATATGCCGCAGGTTCAAAGTTCCCGACACGATTTATAACATTGCCTGTCAAATAATAATAATGAATCGCATAATTATTAAGCGCCATAAGCGATTCGGCAGGACTTATATCCATAGCCTGACCTTCCTGCTCGGAATCCCTGTAAATTAACGCGCTCATTATGGAAAAAGCAGCCATCATGCCCCCGGCATACCATCCCATCCAATTTCCCATTCTGGTTGGAACGCGGGCATTTTCCGGAAATTCCGTATAATCCTCAGGCAATCCGTTCATCCAGACAAATCCGCTCAATGCCTGAGCCGTAATGTCATAATCAAGCCTTTCAGCCGGATTGCCTGAGCAATTTTCAGAGTGCACCGAACCGTTTATAGGGCAATATATTAAGTTTGGATTAATCCTTTCGATCTCTTTGGCAGAAAGCCCGAGAGACTCAAGAAAACCGGCAGGAAACGTTTCAATCAAAATATCAAATTTACCGAGCAATTCTTTAAGAATCATCAAGCCCTTGGATTTTGTTATATCAAGAGTAATGCTGTATTTATTTCTTCCCTCTACAATATAGGCTAATCCCGTTCCGTTTATCTTTATTCCCTCAGGACTCATCTGCCTGGCTATATCGCCTCCGGGAGGCTCGACTC
>Ga0256829_1002865_pt1 | contig 12452 bp, 9 predicted proteins | sample 131447metaG_FD_185979 | JGI IMG/M metagenome (GOLD analysis project Ga0256829, IMG submission 185979) | Hydrothermal vent microbial communities from Lau Basin, Pacific Ocean - 131-447 | ecosystem: Environmental > Aquatic > Marine > Hydrothermal vents | place: Pacific Ocean: Lau Basin | collected... | reverse complement strand
GGAGAAGAATCCCTCATCGATAGATCTGAATATCATCAAGCAGAGGAATAAGTTGGCTTCAAACGGTATTGTTTTTATAACAATCAGTGTGGATGATATAAAAGAATCGTTGGCTATCTCAAGTAAAGCCATCGGATTTTTAACTAAAGAGCTGTTTGATGAATTCAAGACTGATATAGAAAACAGGGCTGCCGATAAATATCTTAAGCTGCTTAGAGAAAAGATTGATCTGGAAACCGCCCTTATGAAAATTAACAGGGATATTTCAAAGTTTATATCAAAGAAGACAGGCTTCAGTCCTTTTGTGGAGACGACCGTATTTCATAGATGAAAACCTTAAAGGATGCTCTGTTTGTAATAGCTGCTTTTGCCGCTCTTTTTTTTCAGGCTTCACTTATTGACTATCTGTATCCATCTTCAAACATTACCGGAACAGCTGGAGGGTTGATTGCATTTGTAAGTTTCGGTTTGGCAGGCTATGCTTCGTTGCTTTTTCCTGCAATTCTGTTTATTTGGCTTATCGACTGGAAAATATGTGACAAATTTCAGGGATATCTTATATGGGGTATTATAGGAATAGTGCTTTTATCGGTTTTGATCCGGTCGCATCATCCGGATAGCTATCTGATTATCCATCGCTTTTTCCCATCCGGTTTTCTGGGCAATCTTATCAGCTCAAAACTTGAATCGGTGATAGGATTTTATCCTACAAAGCTGTTTTCAGCAATAATTTTCCTGTTTTGTCTTTATCAATTCAGATATTCAATTCTGCTTTCAAGAATTTTTGATAAGGTTATCTTGAAAATTAAACGGAATAAAAATGATACTGGAGTTTCAGTTGCAAGCTTAGACGGAGCTTTTCCCGGAGCTTATATGAGTGATAAAAGTGATACTTTTGTCAGCACGGAGAAAGATTTTGGATTTGCAGCGGAAAAAAATAAGAAAGAGGAAGTTTCATATGAGATTGTGAACAAAAAGAAACCTGCAACAAACAGGTCCGAACGCCAAGATGATGTATCTGAAGCCGATAAATTGGAAAAAGATGGCAAACAGAAAGGATATCTTTTTCCGGTCAACGATTTTCTTAATAAAAGCGGTGCAACTATTGTTATTGATGAGGAAAAATTAAAGAAGAAAGCGGATATTCTGACTGATAAATTGAAACGTTTTGGAATTGATGGCAGGGTAATGAGCATACACCCGGGTCCGGTAATAACGATGTTCGAATATAAACCGGCTTCAACCGTTAAGATAAGCAAAATTTCCAATCTTGCTGATGATCTTGCAATGGCGATGAGAGCGCTTTCGGTAAGAATTGTTGCGCCTATTCCCGGAAAAGGAGTGATAGGAATCGAGGTGTCAAATCAGAAAAGGGAACTGGTATATCTTTCCGATATCATCGAATCATCTGAGTTTAAAGATTCCGATTCGCCTTTGACAATAGCATTGGGCAAGGATACCGAAGGCTATATCGTTGTTGCGGATCTGGCAAAAATGCCGCATCTTCTAATAGCCGGTTCAACCGGTTCAGGCAAAAGTGTCGGATTGAATGCAATGATTACAAGCATTCTTTACAAGGCAACCCCGGAAGATGTACGATTTTTAATGATTGATCCGAAGGTGCTTGAGCTTTCGGTGTATGATGGTATTCCTCATATGCTTGCTCCGGTTATAACCGATCCGAATATGGCTCAGGTGGCATTGGCCGGTATGGTAAGGAAAATGGATTACAGATATGCAATTATGGCAAAAAAAGGTGTAAAAAATATAATAAGTTACAATGAAATGGTTTCTGATAAGGAAAAATTGCCGTTTCTTGTTGTGGTAATCGATGAGTTGGCGGATTTGATGATGGTTTCAACAAAGAAGGTTGAAATGGCAATAGCGCGTCTTGCTCAGATGGCAAGGGCAGCAGGTATTCATCTTTTGGTTGCAACCCAGCGACCATCGGTGGATGTTCTTACCGGTTTGATAAAGGCTAATTTTCCGGCGCGTATTGCTTTTAAGGTTGCATCCAAGATTGACTCAAGGACTATTATCGATACCTCAGGTGCCGAAAAGCTGCTTGGCAAGGGAGATATGCTTTTTTTGGCTCCCGGGACAAGTGCACCGCAGCGGGTTCACGGGGCATACATATCCGAACATGAAACAGCTAAAGTGGCAGAATTTCTGAGAAAAAACGGTGCGCCGGTTTATGACGAATCGCTTATGAGAATTATCGAATCAGATCAGAGCGAGCAGGAGAATAATAACGGATTTGTAAGCTATGATTCTGAGAACAACGAGGACGATGAATATCAGAAGGCGATAGATACGGTGCTTCAGGATAAGAAAACATCTATTTCCTACCTTCAAAGAAAACTTAGAATTGGTTATAATAAATCTGCAAGATATATTGAACAAATGGAAAAAGATGGTATCATTAGCGCACCTGATCTTCACGGTAGAAGGGAAATCTTATTTAAGAGGAAGTAATGAGAACCGAGGTTTTCAAGTTTGGTGGGTCATCGGTAGGCAGCTTGGAGAAGATCCGCCATGTTGCCGAACTGATAAAAGAGCAGAAAAATAATATTGATAATCTTGTGGTCGTGGTTTCGGCAATGCAGGGCAAAACCGACGAACTTCTTGATATGGCAAAATTTTTTACCGAAACCCCGCAGGAAAGAGAGCTTGATCTTCTTCTTTCATCAGGTGAAAGAATCTCTTCCTCGTTGCTTGCGATTGCTCTTGATTCGCTTGAATGTAGGGCAATTTCAATGACCGGAAGACAGATAGGAATGAAGACCGACAATACCCATACCAGGGCTCGCATTAAATCTATAAGAACCGATAAGATATGGCAAAATTTGAAAAAAGGCAATGTCGTTGTGGTAGCCGGTTTTCAGGGTATTGATGAGTATGGAGATGTTACTACGTTAGGCAGAGGGGGCTCTGATACCTCTGCGGTTGCGATTGCTGCGGCGCTTGAAGCTGACAGATGCGTTATTTACACCGATGTTGCAGGTGTATATACTGCGGACCCGAGAATTGTTAAAAACGCATCAATTCTGAGTGAGATTAGCTATGACGAGATGATGGAGCTTGCCAGTCTGGGGGCTAAGGTTCTCCAGATACGCTCTGTTGAGATGGCAAAGCGTTTCAATGTTGATGTTGTTGTAAAATCAACGTTTGAACCGAATCTTCCCGGCACGGTTGTTTCAAAGGAGGGCGATATGGAAAATAAGGTTGTCTCCGGTGTTACCGGCGATAAAAATCAAGCAAGAATTACACTTTTGGGGGTTGCAGACAAACCGGGTGTTGCCGCGTCGATATTTAAAAAGCTTGCCGATGGTAAGATTGTTGTTGATATGATAGTTCAGAATATAAGTGATAAAGGTTTAACCGATATCTCCTTTACCGTGCCTGCCGATGAAATTGAAAGGGCAAAACAGATTATTTCGCCTCTTGCCGAAGAGCTTAATATTAGCGAGATAAAGGCTGACAAAGATGTTGCAAAGGTTTCTGTTGTTGGGGTTGGAATGAGAAATCATTACGGTGTGGCATCTGATATGTTTAATGTGCTTGCCGGAGAGGGGATAAATATTATTGCCATTACAACAAGCGAAATAAAAATCTCCTGCTTGATTGAAGAGCGCTATTTTGAGCTTGCTTTAAGGGCGCTTCATAATAAATTTATGGGGGAGAAATGATTGAAACCTATGATACGACTTTAAGAGACGGAACGCAATCAGAGGATGTGACATGTCTTGTTGAGGATAAACTTAAGATTACCGAGCTGCTTGATGAGCTTGGAATTGATATAATCGAGGGAGGCTGGCCGGGATCCAATCCCAAAGATGAGGCGTATTTCAGAGATGTAGGCACTTTGAAACTATCTCATTCCAAGATAGCTGCATTCGGAAGCACATACAGGGCAAGTATGAGTCCTGAAACCGATCCGATTTTTGAAAAGTTAGTCAAAGCAGAAACGCCCATTGTTACGATTTTCGGAAAATCGTGGGATCTTCACGTTACAAATGCTCTCAATATAGAGCTGGAAAAAAATCTTGAACTGATTTTCGAATCAATACGATATCTGCTGGGCTATACTGACAGGGTTATATATGATGCGGAGCATTTTTTTGATGGCTATATTGCAAATAAAGAGTATGCAATGAAAACGATTCTGGCTGCATCAGAAGCCGGAGCCGATACAATTGTTTTGTGCGAGACAAACGGTGGCAGACTTCCAGGTGAGGTTGGCAAAATTATTGAGGATGTAAAAAAAGCGATAAAGGTAAAAATCGGAATACATGCGCATAATGATTCCGAATGCGCTGTTGCAAACAGTCTTGTTGCAACCGAGCGCGGAGCAACCCATGTTCAGGGCACAATAAACGGATACGGGGAGCGTTGTGGAAATGCAAATCTTTGTTCTATAATACCAGACTTAGAGCTGAAGATGGGCAAAAAATGTCTGGGTTTGGAGAATCTTAAGAAACTTTCATCGGTATCAAGAAAGGTTGATGAGATATTGAATCTTCGCCATAACAATCATCTTCCGTTTGTCGGCAAAAGTGCGTTTGCTCATAAAGGCGGCGTTCATGTTTCGGCTATCCTGAAAGACAGAAAAACATACGAGCATATTGATCCTTCGCTTGTGGGCAATAAACAGAGGGTTTTGATATCTGATCTTTCAGGTGCAAGCAACGTAGCGTATAAGGCAAAGGAACTTGGACTTGACTTGCAAAAAAACACACCTGCAGCAAGAGAGGTTTTGGCAGAAATTAAGAAGAAGGAAAATTTGGGATACTATTTTGAATCTGCTGACGCATCATTTATTATGATGGTAAAAAGAGCCTTGAATCAGGTGCCTGATTATTTCAGGCTTATAAGCTACAGAGTGCTCGATGAGAGAAGAGAGAATGAGACTGCTCCGCTGGTCGAGGCTACGGTGAGGGTAAGCGTAAACGGAATAACCGCTCATACGGCGAGCCTTGGAAACGGTCCTGTGAGTGCATTCGATCAGGCTTTAAGGGCTGCGTTGAAGCAGTTTTATCCCACGCTTTCAGAATGCAGACTTACCGATTATAAGGTTAGAATTCTTGTTCCTACTGAGGGTGCGCAAGCATCCATAAGAGTTCTTATAACAACAAAAGATTCCGATTCAAGTTGGGAAACGGTCGGGGTATCGACCGATATTCTGGATGCAAGCAAGGATGCGATTTGTGATTCGATAATATACAAACTTTTGAAAGATAAAATCAGGATAAAAAATGGTTCAGATACTTCCGTTTGAAGAGCCGATTGCCGAGCTTGATAAAAAGATTGCCGAGCTTGAAACGCTTAAAGGCAAATTTGATATAAACAGTGAGATTGAGATAATAAAAAGAAGACGCAATCAGTTGCTTGAAGAGTTATGCAGCAGCCTTACGCTTGCCGAGCGGATTCAGATTGCCAGACATCCGGGCAGACCGCATATCGACTTTTATATAGAGCAGCTTTTTAGCGATTTTACGGAGCTATCAGGTGATCGTCTTTATAAGGAAGATAAGGCAATTGTTGCCGGAATCGGAAGATTTGAAGGGGAGCCGGTAGCGGTTATGGGACATAGAAAAGGAGAATCTACAAAAGATAATCTGGATTGTAATTTTGCTATGGCACGTCCGGAAGGATACAGAAAAACGCAAAGAGTAATGAGTTTGGCAGAAAAATTCAGATTACCTGTGATAAATTTTATCGACACACCGGGAGCATATCCGGGAATTGGAGCCGAAGAAAGAGGACAGGCAGAAGCTATAGCGAACAATCTTTTTAAGATGTCTTCGCTTAAAACCCCAATATTTTCTATTATAACCGGCGAGGGCGGTTCCGGAGGCGCCCTGGCGCTTGCGGTAGCAGATAAGGTTGCGATGCTTTCTTATTCGATATACGGGGTCATCTCTCCTGAAGGGTGCTCATCGATATTGTGGAGATCTGCCGAACATGCGCAAGAGGCTGCTAAGGCTATGAAGATAGCTGCCGAAGACCTGCTCAAACTTGGAATTATTGATGAAATTATACCGGAGCCGCTGGGTGGAGCTCATAGAGACAAACTTCAGACAGCAAAAAATATCGCTGTTTTTATCAGGGAATTTTTAAAAGAGAAAAAATCGTTGAAGGCTGAGAAAATAGTAAAAACAAGGTATGAAAAACTTCGCAGAATAGGTAGTAATCTGCTATGAAAAAGATAAGAGAGAAAATTAACGTTATTGATAAAAATATTGTCGAGCTGCTTGACAGACGAGCCGAACTGGTCAAAAAAATCAGCGAGGTTAAGAGGAAGGAGCGCTCTCCGGTGTTTGCCCCTGAGCGTGAAAAGGCTGTCTTTAGCAGAATAATGCAATTTTCAGAAGGGTTGTTTCCGTCTGAAAGCCTGAAGTTTATTTTCAGAGAGATAATTTCGGCTTCCATCCTGCTTGAGGGCGCTATTAAGATATCTTATCTTGGACCGGAGGCAACATTTAGTCATGAGGCAGCTATAAGTCGGTTCGGATTAAGCGCAAAATATTTTCCATGCACTGATATAGAGCAGGTATTTTCTTCGGTCGAGTCTGACAGAACCGATTTGGGAGTCGTGCCTATTGAGAATTCCACCGAAGGGGTAATAAACGACACTCTGGATCTTTTTCTTGATACAAAGGTCAGAATAGTTTCCGAGATAGTCTTGAATGTTCATCATCATCTTTTAAGCAGAGAGAAATCGCTTTCTGATATCAACAAAATCTATTCTCACCCGTATGCCATTGCTCAATGCAAAAGATGGATAAAAAACAATATTGATGCGGAAATAATTGATGTGGCAAGCACAGCGAAAGCGGCTAAGCTTGCCTCGGAGCAAGAGTGTACCGCAGCTATTGCCTCCATTTCTGCAGCCGATATTTATCATCTGAATCTTATTTCCTCAAACATTGAAGACAAAAAAAATAATGCCACGCGGTTTTTGGTTATAGGGAATTTTGAAGCCAAGCCGTCCGGGACAGACAAGACATCGATACTGTTTTCTACAAAAAACAGGGTAGGGGCATTATACGATTCGCTTTCCATATTCTCCAGATGGGGAATTGATATGACCAGAATACTTTCAAGACCTAACCATAAGGACCCGTGGAGCTACATCTTTTATATCGATTGCGACGGTCATATAAACGACGAGAATGTAAAAAGAGCAATGAAAGAGCTTGAGATGCAATCGAGGATATTTAAACATCTTGGCTCATATCCGGTTCATAAAATAGAAAAATAAAAAGAGGGGTTGTTTTATGGTAAAGGTAAAAGAATGGGTCAAAAATCTTGTTACATATAAGCCTGGCAAACCGATTGAGTATGTTGCAAAAGAGATCGGAATAGAGGCTGAGGAAATTGTAAAGCTTGCATCCAATGAGAACAGTATGGGCGCATCACCAGCAGCAGTTGCGGCAATTAGGAATAATATCGATTCGATTTATAAATATCCTGACGGTTCAAGCTATGATTTGATAAACAAACTTGCCGGAAAATATCTGATTTCGTCGGAGCAAATTGTGGTGGGTAACGGTTCTGATGAGATAATCAATCTTATCTATTCGGCATTCTGTGAAAAAGGTGATAAGGCGATTATGGCGTTTCCGTCGTTTGCTGAATATCTACTCATAGGAATGGCTCACAGGTCTAATGTTGTTAAGGTGCCTCTTGTAGATTTTAAGATAGATTTAGCCGGTATAAAAGAAGCAATAGATGGGAATACAAGAATTGTTTTTTTAAACTCCCCCAATAATCCTACCGGCACTATCATTGAACAAAAAGAGTTGGAAGCTTTTATGAAGGCTGTACCGGATGATATTCTTGTTGTCCTGGATGAGGCATATTATGAATATGCAACAGGCAAGCCCGGTTTTCCCGAATCGGTGGAATTTATAAAGCGGTTTGATAATCTTCTGATACTGAGAACCTTTTCCAAGGCATACGGACTTGCGGGATTGAGAATCGGTTATGGTATGGGAAGCAGTGAGATCATTGATGCGATCAATAAGGTAAGACAGCCGTTTAATGTCAACAGAGTCGCTCAGATTGCAGCTGGTGCCGCTCTTGAGGATACGAAATTTATATCTGAAACCAGGACAATGAACGAAACCGGAATGAATTATCTTAAGTCTGAATTAAAAGATATTGGTGTCGAATATGTGGAAAGTTACGCAAACTTTTTATTGATAGATCTTAAAACCGATGCAGACAGCGTATCTGATAAGCTTTTGAAAAGGGGAGTTATTGTAAGAAGTATGTCCGGGTATGGTTTAAAAGAGTTTGTTAGGGTAACGGTTGGAAATGAATCTGAAAACAGGAAATTTGTAGCTGCTCTGAAGTCTGTAATGAATGAGGTATAAATGATGATTATCGTAATGAAACGCAGTGCAACCAAAGAGCAGGTTGACGCTTTAGTAAAAAGGATACAGAAATGGGGATTTGAAACTCATCTTTCCGAGGGTGAGAACAAAACCATAATCGGTGTAATAGGCAGGGGTGAAACGCTTCAGAGCAGGGCGTTTCTTGCGTTTGAAGGCGTTGAGAATGTTATGCAGGTCAACAAGCCTTACAAACTTGTTAGCAAGGAGTTCCATCCGAACAACACGGTTATAAATGTTAAAGGAATTGAGATAGGCGGCAAAAAGATAGTTGTAATGGCTGGACCATGTTCGGTTGAAAACAGCGCAACTGTTATGAAAGTTGCCCAAGCGGTTTCTTCAGACGGGGCAACAGTGTTAAGAGGCGGGGCTTTCAAACCGAGAACAAGCCCATATTCTTTTCAGGGTCTTGGAGAAGAGGGCTTGAAGATTCTTAAAGAATCTGCCGATTCTGTCGGAATGGCTGTGATAACAGAGGTTATGGATGTAAGAGATGTGGAGCTTGTCGGAAGATACACCGATATATTTCAGATAGGAGCCCGCAACATGGCAAATTTTAGCCTTCTTAAAGAGGTTGGAAAGGCAAGAAAACCTGTAATGCTCAAGCGCGGCATGGCTGCTACGCTTCAGGAGTTTCTGCTTGCTGCCGAATATATAATGAACGAGGGCAATGAAGAGGTAATCCTATGTGAAAGAGGCATAAGAACTTATGAGCAATACACGAGAAATACGTTGGATCTTGCCATTGTTCCTGCTATAAAGGAGCTTTCTCATCTGCCTATTATAGTTGATCCTTCGCATGCAACCGGCAGAAAGCAGCTTGTTTTGCCTATGGCTCTTGCTGCGGTAGCTGCAGGAGCAGATGGTATTATGGTTGAGGTTCATCCGAATCCTGCCGAGGCGCTTTCTGATGGAGCCCAAGCTCTTCTTCCATCTGATTTTAGCGCTATGATGGAGGCAATCAGAATAATATCCAAGGCAGTGGACAGAACAGTCTAGCAAGTGTTTTCCAAAATTTTTATAGTCGGGCTGGGGCTTATTGGCGGCTCATTGGCTGCTGATATAAGAAGTCATGGTATTGCCAGGCAGATAATCGGATATGACAACAATAAAGACAATCTTGAAACTGCCGAAAAGCTTGGTCTTATTGACAAACCTTCAACCCTTAAAGAGGGCGCTTGCTGTGAGTTGATAATCTTGTCGGTGCCTGTTTCTCAAATACCTCCGGTTTATGAAAAGATATCGCCATATCTCGGCAGAAAAAGCATCGTTATAGACACCGGAAGCGTAAAAGGTTATGTGATAAAGCAGATTACCAATATAAAAAACAGTGAGCGATTTGTTCCTTGCCACCCTATTGCAGGCACCGAAAATAATGGTCCTGCAGCGGCAAAGAGGGGATTGTTTAAAGGCAAGAATGTTATAATCACCTCTGATAGAGGAAATGAATCGGTTCAAAAGATAGCGAAGTTCTGGAGATTAGTAGGTGCAAATGTTGTCTTTATGAATGCAAATAAGCATGACGAAATTTTTGCCACTGTAAGCCATCTGCCGCATTTTGTTGCCTATAGTCTTGTCGATTCGGTGCTTGTTGATGGCAATTTGCCCGAATATATCGGGGGAGGGCTGGCTGATTATACCAGAATTGCCGCAAGCTCACCGGCGATGTGGAGCGATATTTTTATCTATAACAAACAGAATCTGCTTAAGGCTGTTGGAAAATATGAGAGTAGCCTGAAGCGGTTAAAAAATTGTATAATCGCCGGGAATGGTGTTACCCGGTTTCTCTCTGCGGTTCAAAAGGCAAAATTGGCAAGTAAAAAAAACGCTCAAATCATTATTGCTGTTGACGGACCATCGGGAGTAGGCAAAAGCAGCATAGCTCAGCATATAGCGAATGAACTTAATTTTTTCTATATTGATAGCGGCGCTTTATATAGGGCGCTTGCGGTTATAGACCGGTTTGATGAGAGCAAGCTTGAGTTTATAAGGCAGGATGGAAAATGGTTGCTTTGTTATAATGGATCAAATATCGAAAAAAAAATACGCACTGAAAAAGCCGCCGCTGCAGCAAGCAAGATTGCCAGGGAGATAAAGACAAGAGAAAAGGTAAACAACATAATATATTCAATGGTTGGAGAAAATTCTGCTGTTGTTGAGGGAAGAGACGCGGGAACGGCAATATTTCCGAATGCTGATCTGAAGCTGTTTTTGGATGCACCGCTTGTGCTGCGTGCCGAAAGAAGGATGAAAGATGATAAAGCTGCGACTGCCCAACAGATAAATGCCAGAGACAGACAGGATAAATCCAGAGCCATTAGCCCGCTTCGGGCAGCATCTGATGCAATTTATCTGGATACTTCGGCAAGCTATGATACGGTTGTAAGGATGGTTGATTCTGTAATTCGCAATGTTCTTAAAATATCAATCAGCTAATGAGGCTTATACTTTCAAATAGAATTGGCTTTTGCTATGGAGTAAAAAGAGCCGTTGGCATTGTTGATGAGATTTCCTCCAAATACAAGGTAAAAACGTTTGGTCCGCTCATTCATAATCCTCAGATGATAGATAGATTAAGAAAGAAGGGCGTTCAGACAACCGATGCAATAGATAATTCGGTGGAAAATGATTGCAAAATTGTTATAAGGTCACACGGGGTGGGTCCTGATATATACACACTGCTGGATAAAAACCGAATTGATTATGTTGATGCAACCTGTCCGTTTGTCAAAAACGCTCAAAATTTTGTCAATCGTAAAAACAGAGAGAATGCAACGGTTTTAATTTTTGGCGACAGGCATCATCCTGAGGTTGGTGCTGTAATGGCATATGCGAAAGATGTGATAGTTGCGGAATCGATAGAAGAGGTTAGGGCGTTGAAGCATTTTAAAAAATTAGCCGTGGTTTCTCAAACAACCCAATCAAAAAAGCTGTTCCGTCAGGCGATAATGATATTGCTTGATAAAGCCGATGAGTTGGATATCTACAATTCGATATGCGGAGCAACGGAAAGTCGTCAGGCAGAAGCGGAAAAGCTGTCTCAGAAGGTCGATGTAATGTTGGTTGTAGGCGGAAAAAACAGCGCTAATACAAGGAGACTTTTAACGGTATGCAGAAACTATTGTGATAGGTGTTATCATATCGAAACATTTCGTGAAATAAAATCGGACTGGTTTTCGCAAGATAGCACAATAGGGCTTGTTACCGGCGCATCGACACCTGATTTTATAGTTGATGAGATAATAGAACAGATGAAAGAAAAGTTTGACCCCAATATTTTGGTAGAAAGCATAGATGACGGGCTTTAAAGGTTCTATCGGAATCGTAAGAAATTTCGACAGCGATATCTTGAAAAAGCCGATGGCAGTGGCGTTCGGAAGTTTTGACGGTGTTCATATAGGTCATCAGAAGGTGCTTTCTATGGCATATGAGATTGCAAGGAAAAAATCGCTTATTCCCGCGGTTTTTATCTTCTGGCCTCATCCGAGATTTTTGTTAAAGCCAAGACTTCCTTTTATCATTTCCGGTTTCAGGGACCAGATAGAAGCATTCGAAAGATCGGGGATAAAGATTGTTCTGATTAACAGGTTTGATGAAACGATAAGAGATATGAGCTACCATGATTTTATCAGGTATATTCTTAAGAATATAAATATAAAGCATGCTGTAGTTGGTTATGATTACACATTCGGAAAAGACGCTCAAGGCGATACGGGAAAACTTAAGACTTTAGGCAAAATGTATCGATTCGGCGTTTCTGTGGTTGAACCTGTCAGTATTGAAGGCGAAACAGTAAGCAGTTCAAAAATAAGGCGATATCTTATCTCAGGAGATATGGAAAAAGCCTCAAGAATGCTTGGCAGAAACTATTCGGTTACTGCCAGAGTGCAAAGAGGCAATGGACGAGGTTCAAAGATAGGTATTCCTACTATAAACCTCTATCCGAAAATCGGTTTGCCTTCAGACGGAGTGTATTGCGGTAGCGCATTTACAAAATATGGAAGGTATAAAGCAGCGATTAATATCGGAAACAATCCGACCTTTGGAGACAGA
>Ga0256829_1002863_pt1 | contig 12456 bp, 4 predicted proteins | sample 131447metaG_FD_185979 | JGI IMG/M metagenome (GOLD analysis project Ga0256829, IMG submission 185979) | Hydrothermal vent microbial communities from Lau Basin, Pacific Ocean - 131-447 | ecosystem: Environmental > Aquatic > Marine > Hydrothermal vents | place: Pacific Ocean: Lau Basin | collected... | reverse complement strand
CCTTGGGGTCGGCGGCTGGGTCGTATCCCGGTTTCGTGCTCATCCTTGACCTCCGTGCCGGTCTTCCGGCGACATGGCCTCGCGATCCCGGCCGCGTGCGCGGCCGGTTCGCTCGGCTCGCTCCAAGTGAGCCGGCCCGTCGGGTTCCCGGTCCGGGTCACCCGCGGGGTTCCCCGTACTGACCCGGCGCACCCGGAATGGATCGCCCCTAATCAATGCTCCCACACCTCCCCGACCGCGACCTCGGCCGCCATCGGAACCCCGTACGGAGCGAGCATGCGGCCGCCCTCTCGCTCCAGGATCTCCCGAATACGCCGAGCCGCCTCCTCGGCCCTGTCTTCCGGCACCTCGAAAACGAGTTCGTCGTGCACCTGGTCGATCACGCGGTCGTAGAGATCCGGGGCCTCGGCCTCGAGTGTGCTGAACACGTGATGCAGGAGATCGGCGCCGGATCCTTGATCCGGGTAGTTGACCGCGGCATTGAGTCCGACGGCCGCGATCGGGCGGTCTGAGAGGGTCGTGTCGAGCCAAATCGGATTCGCCCGCACACGGGCCTGTTTGGGGTCGTAGATCCACATCAGGCCGTCCCTGTTTCCGCGGTATTTCGATGTGCGGCTGTACGGGTTATCCCCCCAGCGGTCGCAGCCGCGCAATGCGGTACTGGCCCCGAGCAGGTCGATCTCAGGGTAGGCTGCACGCCACAGGCGTACGGTTTCTTCCGCCTCCTGCGCGTTCAAATGCACCCCGTAGACCTTCGCGGCGTGGGCCCGAAACGAGTAGGGCGACATCCCGTAGAGGAGGGAGAGATTCGCGACCTTGCCGTGCTGGCGTTTGGGTCCGAGGTCCTCCTTGAGTTTCGCGAGGCGTTCCTTGAGCCGATCCCCGTGAAGGCCGCGAACCTGCTCGTCCGGGTCGATGCCGGCCAGCTCAAGGCCGGTGCGGGTGTGCACGTCCATTCCGGTGCGGAACGCCCGGCGGAACGCCGATTCACCAGGCCAAGAATTCGCGGATTCCTGGCTCAAGGCGCGGAACTCCCGCCATGCGGCGTCGAAGTCCCCGTCACCGTAGAGCGTGAGCACCCGGCGCAGGGCCAGCGCGAAGTGCGCCAGCCGAAACTCGGCCATCGCGTCGCGGTATCCGCTCCATTCGCCGTGTTTATCGCCGAGTTCCCTGGCCTCCTCAAGCCGTTGCTCGGCCACCAGCAGGGTCTTGTCGTCCGCATCCGGAGCGGCGTGGACCGCCTCGTACAGGCGGGCGCTCCCGCCGTACCACTCGCGACAGCGGATCTCGGAGGCCAGCGCCAAGGCAATCCGTCGCTGCTCCCGGATGGCGAGGGCGGCGCCTACGCGCACGTCGAGCGCGGAGTAGTCGCAGCTCACGATCCGGTACCCAGGACGAGCGGCGAAGATGGCGCGGAACTTCGCCTCGCGCGGGAAGTTCTGCCCGTTGGGCTCTTGGGATGACAGCCTGGCGGTGGCCGTGGTTGGTGAGAACAGGGCGTGCAGGCGTCCGAACCCGTCGGCGTCGAACCCGCCGCCGCGCAAGACGGTATCGCGCAGCGCGATCGCCATGGCCGCCCGTTTGGTTGCACGGTTGGCGTCGGCGAGCGCCTGAAACAGAGGGGCCGCCTCGCCTCGATCAGCGCCCGCGCCGCGCAGATCCTTCTCGCCGACCTGCGCGGCGCCTTTCTTTGCGCTGCGCGAGACCTCGACGCCTCGGGCCTGGAAGGCGGCGGCCAGCGCGGATCGGGATGTGTCGTCAACGCCCTTGGCCGGATCGGCCAGTCGCGCGGTGATTCCTGCAAGCTCCGGGGCCACCTCGGCCACCCGCCCGGCAGCGGCGGCGGCCTCGTCGAGTGTCTTGCGGATGTATGCCTCGAGGTTCTCGCGGCTGACCGGGATGCCGCGCAGCGTCATGCGGGCGAGGTGGAGCGGGAGGCGCTCGTAAACCCGTGCGTGCGCCTGGATTCGCGGGTTCTGCCGATCGAGCCAGGAGCGGTAGGCATCCAGCGGATCGGCGTCGTCCACGGACCCGAGCACGCGTCGAAGCAGTTTGAGAACGGCGTCTACGTCGCCGATCGCGTAATCGTAATGCTTCCGGGAGAGCGGCGGCGCGGCCACCCAGGATCTGGGCTTTTGGTACGTCTTGTCCATGGCGCCCACCTGGAACAGGTGCGCGAGGGCCTCGAGCGACCACCCGCCGGACCGGCCGGCGATGCCGCGGGCGGTCTTGTCGTTCGCCGCCTCGAGCAGCAGGTCGACGGCGGCGGTCGGAGCTGCGAGTCTGGCGATGAGCAAGGTGTCGAGGACGGCCGCCGGGCGAGCGCTGGGAGCGAGCCGGAGAAGCCAGGACAGGTCGAACGCGAGGTTATGCCCGCAAACGGTCCCGGAGAGCGCGGCGGACGCGAGCGCAGTTTGCTGCTCGGGCGTGGCGGTGTCGAGGTCCCATGCCTCTACGCGCAACCTGGAGGGCGATTCGGGTTCGGGCCAGGCTGCGGTGAGTATGCGTGCGCGCAGTCTCGGATCGGCCCCTGCTTGTTGCATCTTCCGGGTGACCGGAACCGATTTTGAAGCCGGGGTGAGCCCGGTCGTCTCGATGTCTACCACCTTCCAGGCCGCCGCCTCCAGGGAGGTGATCGATACCTCGTCGGCCGGGTCAGCCCACGGGGCCGCCGACGAGGCGGCGGCCGACAGCTCAACGGTGCTCCCGCATTCGGCGTCCGCCTGGTCGCGCTCACTGTCGTCTCCAGGCGCGGCGGCGGGTCCAGGCGGCGGGCGGCTTTCGGTTTCATCCAGGATCGCCCACAACCAGGCGCCGCGGTGCTTGTTGCGTTTCCGCAACACCAGCGACTCTACGCAGGCGCCGTTGTTTCTACGCAACCAACGTCCGATGACGCTCTTGTTGAGCTTCCCGCTGCCGCTATCCGCCGCCTGGAGCAGGGCGGTGCCCAGATCTGCGTCCGTATCGGCGCGCGCCAGGATCTCAGACACGCCGACTGCGGAGCCGCCGAATGCGCGGCGCCATGCGGTGAAAGCGGCCGCCCGCCGGTCCCTGTCCGGCGAATCGGGCGGCTGTTTTTTCTCAAGCGCATCGCCAGATGCATGGCGTGCGGCGTGCGGATCGTCCTGCGTCCGCGCCGTATCGACCACCGTCGCTGCAACGGTGGTCGACGGTGGTTGCGGGTCCCTGGGCGGCTCCACGGTCGTGGTGCTGTGTGCCGGTTCAGCCACAGGGGGATTCTGCGGCGTCAGAATCTCGCGCGCCTCGGCCCGGGCGCGCAGGTGCTCTGGGAGATCGGCCAGCACACGCTGCACCATTTTGGCTGCGCTCGAGCGTGGCTGATGTCGGCAGAACTCGGCGAGCGAGACGGCGCGCCGCCCCGTCTGGTTTTCGCGGCGGCCGACTCCGCGAAAAAGAACGGCTTTGCATCTCTCGAATTCGCGGTCGAGCGGGTCGCTGTCGCTGTGTCTCGCAGACGGCCCAGCATCACAGCCACTACCGCTTGCGGTAGTGGCTGCCTCCGCAGGGACAATTCGGCCTTCGTTTCGTTCGCGCTCTACGGTCACGGTTCGGATCCTGGTCGGCGGTTTCGGATCAGGCGTGGCCGAAGACGCCGGTCGAGGTTCACTGCGCATCGACCGAAACCGACTCCCGCCCACCTCGTTCGGGGCGCGGATTCCAAGAGGATGCTTCATGCGCGACCACAGGCAACAAGCGGTAGCCCATGCGTCGGTTGTCGAACTGCCTGGGGAGCACCTGTACCTCGACGACTCTCTCTGAGCCGTCCCGCTGAAACACGCGGAACCGGCGCCCGCGAATCGCGCCTGTGAATTTAGCGACCGCACGACTCAGGTTCTGTATGGATGTGTTGCGCTCATAGACCACCGGCGCCTCCGGCAATACACGCTGGACGAGATCGACCGCCCGCACGACGGAGTCCCCGAACGCGGTCCACCACACGTCGACGAACTCCTGAGTGCTTTGGGTCTGGGAGTCACCGTCGTAGATCCACTGCGCCCTGTTTTCGAGAAACGCGGTGAACCACGGCAGAAACGCCTGCATGAAGCTGTCAAGGATGGCGCCCCAGTCCTCGAATCCGGCGAACAACGGCAAGTCAGGGCGGCGCAAAGCGGGATCGTCAGCCGCCATGTAGCGGTAATACTCACACCACGCCATCAAGCAGCAGTAAACCAACGCACGGATCCCGACTGCGCGCGATGCGGCGTAGGAGAGCAGGTCCGGGTGAATGAACGCGGTACGCGCGGCCGGATCGAGGACCTTGGGCTCGATGCGGATCGGTACCGCCCGGCGTTTGATCTCCTCCTGGACCTCGACATTCGAGCCGGTGGCGTAAAAGACGAGTCCAAGCGGGGCGGATGTGACCGTGTTGGTGCCGAGGATGCGGATTCTGGCGCCGCGCCGGTCCGTGAGTACCCGTGCCAGGGTGTCGCTGATCAGACGATACGAGACGTTGTCAACAACGATAATCGACGCGCCAGTCTGGAACGCCGATCCGAGTCGCTTCTCGAATTCGGCGTCGTCGTTTTTCGGGAAGCCGAACTGGTGAGACCCGCCCCATATCGTCGCGATGAGATTGGCGAGCGTGGTCTTTCCGGAACCACGTTGCGGTGCGTCGACGATAAACATCGGCACGTTCCCGGCCGCAGCCGAAAATGCAGGCGTGAGCAGCGCCGCCGCCGCAGCCGTACGGCTCGATTCAGAGTCGAAGTCGAAATCGTGAAGCAGATCGTACAACGTCTGACCTAGGATTTCGCCGAGGCTCGCAACTGTCGCCGTGAAACTGCCTTTCGACAGCTCCTTGGACATCTCGAGCGCGCGCTCGAGCGCGTCCTGCTCTTCATCCGGCAGATGCAGCACGGTTTGCGTATGCGGGTCGTAACCGGGTTCCGTGCGGAACACCCACTGTGTGCCGTCATCCGCGCCGCGGATCGGCAGCAGCCGCGGGGCGCGCAGCACGCCGACCAGCGGGCGCAGATGCTCTCTGAGCCATGCCTGGGTGGCCTGGGTGTTGAACCACGCGGTGACGCGGCCCACGGGCGTACCGACCGCCTCGCCGCGGGCGTTGTAGCACTCGACCCACTCGGAGACCCAGGAGACGGCGTCCTGCGCCTTCACCGGGCGTTGAGCCCCGCCCGGGGAGACCAACACCGGGCACCCCTCCGGGACATGCCAATACCACTGCGGTGGATGCTGGCGCACCAGGCGATTCAAAATCTCAAACAGAGTGGGATCCGTGGTGACTGGGAGGCTCACCTGGATATGGCCGCTTTGCGGATCACGACGGACCGCGCCCGAATCTTCGTCGAAACCGGGTGTGCCTCCTCCTGTTGGAAGCGAACCGGCCGTATCTGCCGAGGCGGGCGATTCTGCGCCGGCGGATTCCAGCGCAGCGCGCATCTGTTCCACCGCGCCGTCGAGGCCGCGCTCTACGAGGGCGTCTAGCCAATCCGGTTTCGGGTACCGCGGCGTAGGCGGCGCAACCAGGACACTGACCGGGATCCGGCTCGTTGCGCGTACGGAGGCAGCAGCTTCGAACGTCTTCGGCAGCGTGTGGTCGTTGTCCGCGAGCACCAGGATGCGGCGGACGTTCCCAGGGATGTTCAGCTTTGGGATACGTTCCGTGCCGCCGATCAGCGCGCGCACGGACAACGGCCCGGGGTCATCCACGGCGGCACGGTAGATCCTCTCTGCGGCGAGTGCCGTCTCTACGCCCTCGGCGACAAGCAGCGTGGTCCCGGCGTCACTCGGTACGATGTCGCGTGTCAGGTCGACGTAGGCCCCAGACAACGATACGGTTCTCTCGATGCTTGCGGTGCGCTTTGCGCCGCGCCCCGGCATCCGGCGGTGCTGTGCGTCGAGCCGGATTGCGTGGTAGGTGACCGGCCGGCCGTCACGCGTGCGCACCAGGGCGCGGACCTCGGAATCGGCGGCACGGAGCGAGGCGGGGAGATCCCTTGGGAGGATCGGGATGCCGCGAGAGACTAAGTACGCCGCCGCTACATCCGGACGCAACGAGAGAACCCATTCGGAGAGGCGCACCGCGGACGGGTCGGATAGCACGTCCGGTACGGCTGCCAGGGCGATCCACTGTTCGATGATCCGGCAAGCGGCCTCCAGCGCCGCCTCTTCCGTCTCAACCGGGGCCGGGCTGGTACGATCGAGAAACCAGCCGGCGACCAGATTGATGCCGTCGGCGGCACGGAGATGCTCGCAGGAGTTGCAGATGCCGCCGCCGGTGATCTCGGCGTCGAGGTAGAAGCGAAACGCCTGGCCTGAGTCGCCGCGGTGGGCCGGGCAGAACGAAGGTTCGCCGGGGGCGAATTCGGCTTCGAATCCTTGGTTTTGCGCGAGCCAGGAGTAAAAACCGCCCCAGCGGAACAACATCCTGGCCCGGATTCGGGCAACGCGGAGTAGGTGCTGATCGAGCATGTGCACTCTCCTGGTATACTTGTGTGTGCCGACATCGCGGCGCCCTCCCGATCTTCTGCACGACGGACAGGGGCCCGGTGCAGGGAACTAGGTGCAGCGAAAAATTAGGGGATGGGTGACTGAATCAGCGGCGAATTTTTCGCTGCACCTAGTTCCCTGCAGCAAGTGTGTCGCGGCCCTCGTGATACCTGCGGGACTTCCGTGTCCCGCAGGGACTCGGTCTCGCGACAAGCTTTTGGGCCCCGGCCGCCCTGCGTCCGTCGCCGCTACGGACTTCCTCGTTGGGAAGCCCTCCGCGACGACTCCCACAATGGCTGGACGGCGTTTCGGATGCGCTCTGCATATCGGCTCCGCGGCTTCGCCACTGCGCCGATACGCCCGCGCCCTACGCCTACCGGGGACTACGCGCCTTCGCTTCGCTCTCCTTGGCGCGTAGCGGAGGCACCGCGATCCCGAGCCGAGGCGACAAGGAGCCGGAAGCCGGCGATGCTTGAGGCGCATGGATCCGCCACCGAGCTGCCGGCAGGGGAGCGCGGCCCGATGACGGGGTAGGAAAAGCGCGATAAAACAACATGTTGCGGTTACCCGTCTGTTATACCGCGCCTCCTATGACAACAAAAAAAAGGCAGCGAAACAACGAGTTGCAAAAGCAACTGTCATTACCGTCATAGATGTCGTTACCTCTAACGCGCGTATGCGTACATGTACATATACATGTACGTTTACTATATATGTGCGCGTAAAGGTTAATAACTGAATGACAGTAATAACATTAAATAACGTAACATGTTAAAATAGAAAAGGAATATCCAATGTCATACGGTGTGTCATTCGGCCGCGCGCGGCATAAAATCATCGAAAAACACACATAAAAGCAACAAGTTGTCATTGATTCTCATCGACCCGGTGTGCGTCTGGTGTGCTGTCGGCCCAGGTTTTTCGTGCTGCACGCATTGCTCACTGCGCGTGTCGTCTCGTAGGATTGCGTGTGGGCGGTTTTTGCACACACGGCGCACCCCCCCTATAGGCATCGTACGAAATCGCCCCGTACGCGATCTGGTGAAGCCAGGGCGGCAGTAAATCGTGCGGAAGTGTCTGGGTCTCGATGGTCCCGTGGCGAGGGCTACCGCAAGGTCTGGGCGCGGCTCCGGCACCGGGGGATCCCGGTCTCGAAGGAGCGGGTGCGCCGCCTGATGCGCGAGTACGACCTGCAGGCCTCGCACCGGGTAGGTGCCGACCGGGGACCGCAGACGCACGAGGGGACGATCATCCCGCAGGGTGCGAAATCGTCACCGTCAACGGGCGGCCGCTCCCGATGCGGCTGGACCTCGCAAGACATTCCCCGGCATGATTCGAGCGGGGCTATGCCGGGTCGGGGCCGGCGCAGCTCGCTCTGGCGATTCTGGCATGGCACTGCGGACCGGATGAAGGTCGGGCGATAGACCCGTATAATGTGGACAGGAGGGCGCGTCATACCGAAACTGCAAGGTGATCTTATGAAATCCGTTTGGTTCGCCATTGCGCTCGCCGCCACCCTGGCAATCGGGTGGGCGGTGACGACTGCTTCCCGGGCGATTCATGCCCGTCCGGTGGCAATGCGTTATCGCGCATCGGATCGCGTATCGGGCGACCCAAGCGATGCGGTTGCCTGGTATTTGTTCTGGAGGGGTTTAACGTCACTCGGAGGATTCTCCTATAAAGCAACCGCGAGGCTTTACATTGATCGAATTGGTCATCGTCATCGTGATCCTCGGCATCCTAGCCGCCACGCCCCGGGGAAATCCTGAGCGGGGCTCTGGCCCCGCGGCTTCCGGATGAGGCGCGGGGGAATGGGCTCGACGACGGAGAGTTTCCAATCAGCGCAAAGGTGCGCTCCGTCCTTCTCACCGAGATCGAGACGACGCTGGAGTTGGACCTGCAGGGCGCGGAGGCGAAAAGCCGCGTGCTCCGCATCTATGGGCGCCTTCGCCGAAAACCGAAATAACTCCCTGGCCTATTGGGCGGCGGTCTTTCTTCTCGGCGCAGGCATTATGGCGGGTTCCGTGCAGGTCGCCCGTGCCGCAACCCCCTACGCCTACTACCCGATGGACGAGTCGTCCTGGACGGCGGGAACCAGCGGCCAGGTCGTGGACACGAGCGGCAACGGGCGCAATGCCACCCCGACAGGCATCGCGCAGACCGCGCCGGGGAAGGTTTGCCGGGCGGGGGATTTCCTCAACACCTCGGATGCCCGCACCGCACGATCGGCGGTGCGGGCGCCGTTTGCGATCACCGGTGCGTGGTCCTCCCAGGGGGCGGTCGATTTCTGGTACGACCCCACATCCTCGCTCAACAACGGGAAATACCCGATTCTCTTGTCCGGCGGCGCCTGGGATGCGGCTCAAGGGCAACAAGGGCAATACGATCCGGATATGCTGGTGATCGCGCCGCCCTATCTGGTGTTCTGGTTCACGGATGCGGCCGGGAACCAATACCAGGCGTTTTTCCGATACTCGTCGCTTTCCGGCTGGAATCATGTCGCGCTCTCCTTCAACCTCAAGAAAAAGAGAAGGCGAGGCCGATATTTCGGGTCCGTCAAGGTCTACCTGGATGGAGCCTCGATCAGCGGCGGGGTCGTCTACGACGGCGGAAACGGACAATGGTACGGCGCCGGAAAATTTCCGAACGCAGGCTCGCTCCTGTCACAGTCGAACCCGTTGATGATTGGCGACCTGCAGGGCTCGGTGGCTTGGTCGAGCGGGGAGTCTGCGGTCGGCAAGATCGACGAGTGGCGGTTGTATTCCACCTCGATCAGCGCAGCGCAAGTTTCGAAAGACATGAATGCGACGCATGCCTGCGCGTCCGGCGGGCTTGGGTCGCTTACGGTGGCGAGTGCGTCGACGGCATCGACCTGCACGAACCTGCCGCTTGCGGTGACGATCACCGCGCTCGACGCCCGGGGAAACGTCCTCAAGAACTACTCGGGCACGGTGGCGCTGTCCGACTCGTCCGGGCATGGGAACTGGTCTCGGCCGTCCGCCGCCTACGGCACGCTGACTCCGGGGCCCGCGGACAGCGGAAGCGCGTCCTATACCTTTTCGCCGCGCGACCAGGGGAGCGTCACGCTCGATCTGGTGGACAATCACGCAGACGACCTCACGGTGCAGGCGCGCGCCGGGGCGGTCGTCGGGTCGTCTTCCTTGGTGTCTTTCCGGGACAACCTGTTCGTGATCGCCCCTGTCAACCCGCTCGCCCCGGCCTATCCGGACGTGGTGACCGCAGGGAGGCCGGAGAGCTTTTCGGCCACGCTCTACGACAAGGACCCGAGCACAGGGTTGTGCAACGTCGCGACGCAATACCAGGGAGCGAAGGCGTTGTACGCTTGGTATGCCCCGTCGGCGAACGATCCGGCCGGCGCCCTGCCGCCCGGGATCGGTGGCACCGGGATCGGGGCCTCGAAGCCTGCGGCGCCGAACGTCACGATGAACTTCACTTCCGGAGTGGCGTCGTTTGCGCTCTCGACGCAGGATGTTGGGCAATACTCGATCGACCTCGAGGACGACAGCGGATTCGCCAAGACTCGGGCGGGGGCGCCGAGACCCATCGGCGGGTCGAGCGCGGTCCTGACGGTGGTCCCGGCCTCGCTTGCGATCACGGGCATCCAGACGCCCGGCGGGACGGCAAACCCTGCCTCGACCGCCCCGACGGGGGCTGTGTTCACGGGGGCCGGAGATCCGTTCGATGCGACCGTATCGGGGGAGCTATGGGGGGGCTCCGGCGTCACCCCGCATTTCGCCTGGCAGACGAGCCTCGCCGCGCAGTCGCCGTTCCTGCCCTCCGGCGGTACTCTGGGCTCACTGACGATGGCAGGCGCGTCGCCGGTCTCGATCGGCGCGCCCTCGTACTCCGGTGGTTCCACAACAGCTACAGGGCTTGGCTATTCGGAAGTCGGATCCTTCACTCTCGGGGCCTCGGTATCGGGGTACCTGGGGACGGCCGGGGCGGATGTGTCGGGGAGCGCGGTAGCCGGGCGATTCACACCGGCCTGGTTCATCACGTCGGTCACACCCGGATGCGGGAGCGCCTTCACCTATTCGGGCCAGCCGTTCACGGTGACCGTGGACGCGCTCAACACTGCGGGGCGACCGACCGTGAATTACGACGGGGGGCTCGGGTGGTCCAAGGAGGTCACGCTCTCGGATGCAGCGGCGCCCAAATCGCCTCCGGGCGTCTTTTCCGTGTCCGGCCGATATATCGCGCCGGCATCCTTCTCCGGAGGGGTGGCGACGGATTCCTCGGTCGTCTACACGTTTCTGCGGCCTGATACGCTTCCTTACGATTTGACGATCCGGGCCGATGACCAGGATCTCGTATCCTCCGCGGGGCATGCGCAGGGGAGCACGAAGATCGTCAGCGGACGGGCGAGCATTCATTCGGCCAACGGATCGGAGCTTATGCCGCTCGATCTGCCGATTTTCGTGCAGGGCTATATGCCGCTTCCCGGCTCCTCGACACAGGGCTGGTGGGCGCCGAACAAGCAGGATACCTGCACGAACCCTTCGGCATCGGATTTCTCGATTTCCGGATGGACGGGCGCTCTGACGACTGGGAGCACATCGGTATCCTCCGCCACCCTCTCGTCCGGGTCGGGCTACGTGGCCTTGGCCGCGCCCGGGCAAGGCAAGGTCGGATCCGCGCTGGTGACATGGAATGCGCCGGCCTGGCTGCGGTATCCCTGGAACGGCGGCGCGGCGCCGGCCGACCCGTCGGCACTCGCGGCGTTCGGGTTTTTCAAGGGTGCGAAGCCGATAATCTATCAAAATGAAGTATATTAGCCCGAACTATTCATGAATCGGCCGGTTGGATCGCGTTCGGACCCATTTTTGCGTGCGCAGCCGAACTATCGCGTGGTTGCGGAGGGTCGGCCGGCCGATTGGGTGCGCGGACTGCCGGTAGCAGCGACCCGTGCGGGGATTTTCAGATGCTCGGGACGGTCGGGCCCCTCGCCGCCTTGAGCGGGCGGTCGTGACGATGGGCGCTTCGGCGCCGCACTCAACTGGGTACCGCCCCGACTGCCCGGGCCGGGGCGAAAGCGCATCATCTACACATGCGCCTGCATCGATTCGAGCATCTCCAAACGCGCCACCGCGCGCCAGTTGAGCTCCAGCAGCTCCTCGAAGCTCAAACCGTCGATATCAACGGGCACGGTCGAGGTCCGATCGTAGCGCATCCTGCATCGAAAGCGCCGGTTCGGGCCGGCCGAAAGGGCAAACCGACTCCATGGCGCTTCCGACGATTTGGCCCGACCCGCAGGCGCGCGGTGATTCCAACGGGTGATTCCAACGGGTGATTCCAACGGGTGATTCCAACGGGTGATTCCGGCGGGTGATTCCGGCGTGGGTCGTGGCCGCGCACCTGGTTCTACCCGGATTTCCAATTTCACGCTGCACCTAGTACCAAGCAGGCCGCCCGCCTGGGTTGCGAGCGGTGCAGTGGCGATCTTTCACAACGCGGCTGAAAACAACGGGTTGCCAAGTACGGCGGCGGCCGTTGTGAGGACCGCTCGAAACCAAACCTGCGGCCCGGCGCGAATCAAGAACCTGCGGCCCGGCGCGAATCAAGAACTTGCGGACCCGCCGCAGCAATGCCAGCTCTGCGGCTTCGTGGCAGAGACGCCCAGGTTTCCCCAGGTCGACTCTGCCCTCACCGATCGCAGCAATGCCAGCTCTGCGGCTTCGTGGCAGAGACGGCCTCGCTCCGAGTGTCGAACGTGCGGTACTGCGCGCAGCAATGCCAGCTCTGCGGCTTCGTGGCAGAGACATCGGGGCGGGGATGACGGGCTGCATTTTTGGGCCGGCCTCCTGCGCTCTAATTTTCTCATGCACTTGGTGGATAGCGCCAGACAAGTGTGTCGCGGCCCTCGTGATACCTGCGGGACTTCCGTGTCCCGCAGGGACTCGGTCTCGCGACAAGCTTTTGGGCCCCGGCCGCCCTGCGTCCGTCGCCGCTACGGACTTCCTCGTTGGG
>Ga0256829_1002862_pt1 | contig 12456 bp, 12 predicted proteins | sample 131447metaG_FD_185979 | JGI IMG/M metagenome (GOLD analysis project Ga0256829, IMG submission 185979) | Hydrothermal vent microbial communities from Lau Basin, Pacific Ocean - 131-447 | ecosystem: Environmental > Aquatic > Marine > Hydrothermal vents | place: Pacific Ocean: Lau Basin | collected... | reverse complement strand
AAAAGAGATAAAAAGGCTGTGATCCTGCGCACATGGAAGGGTTGTTGCCTCAATTCACCGGGGGGCCTTTTTTCCAGGTGAAATCAGAGAATGGGAAGATAGGTCTCAACCTCTATGTCTGATACCTTCGAGCGGTAGTTGTCCCACTCCCTTTTCTTGACCGAAAGAAAGTTGTTGAATATATGGTCTCCCAGAATTTCCCTGAGAAGTTTGCTGCCCCTGAGATGATGAAGTGCCTCTCCAAGGCTCTCAGGCATAGGTTCTATATTGTTTGCCCGTTTCTCCTCTGGGGTCATGTGGTAGATGTCCCTCTCAACTGGTTCTGGAGGATCAATCCTGCGTTCGATACCATCCAATCCCATTCCGAGCATCACCGCGAACTGAAGATACGGATTGCCGGCCGGATCAGGGCAGCGCAACTCAAAGCGCTTTCTCCTGCCCATTCCTGCCGGAACGCGAATGAGGGCACTTCTGTTCTTGTTGGCCCAGGTGATGTATACGGGGGCCTCAAAACCAGGTATGAGCCTTTTGTAGGAATTTACCCAGGATGCCAGTATGGAGGCACCGGCATTTATGTTGCTCAGAATGCCAGCTATGTAGTGCATGCCAAGATCGCTTATTCCATATTTATCAGAACTGTCATAGAAGTAATTTATACTCTCATCGAGAGACATGATGCTCTGATGCACGTGCATGCCGCTTCCGTTTACACCATTTACCGGTTTTGGCATGAAGGAAGCATAGAAACCGTGTCTCTGTGCCCTGCTCTTTATGATGCTCTTGAGCATGGATATGCGATCTGCCATAACGAGAGCAGGCGCGTAGCGCAGATCGATCTCGTGCTGGCCGTATGAAACCTCATGGTGTGCAGCCTCCGGATGGTAATCCAGCATCTGAAGATCCTGCAAGATCTCCTGCATGATCTCGGTTGCAGCATCCATGGGGACGTTGTCAAAATAGCCACCGTAGTCGATGGGCCGTGTTGTTGGATTGCCGTCCTGATCCCGTTTGAAGATGAAGAACTCAAACTCAGGGCCCACGAAGAATTCCTGGTCTTTTCTGTGCAGTTTTTTCAGAGTCCTCTCAAGGACGTAACGCGGATCACCCGGAAAGCGCTTTCCGTCTGGGGTGTAAACGTTGCAAACGAATCTTGCAACTTTAGTGGAACCGTATTCAGGCATGAGCGAATAGGTGGAATAATCTGGTACCGCACGCATGTCAGACTCCTCGATCTGGGCGTAACCGGCAACGGAACTACCATCAAAGACAACACCCTCTTCAAGGGCACTTTCAAACCTGTTTTCTGGAATCGTGAGGGTCTTGATCATGCCCAGGATATCCATAAACTGAAAATTGAGGTACTTTATTTCCTCCTTCTTGATTTTATTGATCATTTCCCGTAGATCTTCTTGCATGTAAGGTTAAGGAGTAATTTGAATAAATACATTATTCCAGCTCAGGCACCAAACTGTCATGAATGTCACACGAAGTCGTAGAGTGTTCTCCTGCTGTGCCTTTCCAGATAAGTTTTCAACCTTCTACGGAGAAGATCCTCTGCTCTTCTTCTGGATCTTGGCGCTGATACGTACTCCCCTTCTCGCCTGAATATTCCGGTTTTGATCAGAATGTTCAGAGTTTCATTCATGTCTCCAAGAACATCCTCTCTCTTGAGGTTGACACCGCAGAGCATCGCAAAGTCTGTTGCCTGAGATAACACCACCTGAATCAGATGTTTACCTCTCAAGGTGAAATTCTGAGTTAGGAAGCTCAATCTGATGTCGTGGCCTACACCCCGCACATAGGGGAGCGGATAGTTCTGATATGCGTTTGGATAATCGCCGTTAAGGAGGTTCTCTATGTGATCATCGATGGGAGGACCGGATACCCTCCTAACGGACATTGAAGCATGATCAATTTTCCACAGGGAAATCGGCACAACGGTATCCGCTGTCAGCCCGGAAAATCCCTCCAGATCCGAGAGGGCCAGAATCCGGTGCGTTTTTTCAGATTTAACCGGGCCCTCCCAGGCAAAGCCCTCCTCAATATCTGAGAGACTTTCGAGGAAATTGTTATTCCAGGATACGATAATCTTCACCGACACCTCCGGATAGTTACCGGCACCCTTTGACATAAAAACCCTGTAGAAACCCTTCTCCGAGAGGATGACCTCTCTTATGTGGTAATCTCCCCTGCCAGAGATTCTCGTGAGAAAAGGGTAGAGAACTGAAAGGGTGAGGTGACTCCTCATGCCATCATCAGAAATGTCAGCTCGATGAACCATTCTCACCCCTCCACTCCCTCACACTTTCATCCACAATGAGAAGGGATTCCATAGTTGGGAAAGATCCCGTTTTGATCGCCAGATAATTTCTCCCAGCGATGAGAGTAACGGCCCATCTGCCGGTATTCTTCTCCTTGAGGAGTAGCCTCTCAGGTGAACTTCCAACGGTGTCCGGGAAAATCTCAAAACGCCTGGATAATATCTCATAGAAACGATCTGGATCAGAATCCGGCTCAAACCGGTAGGTTTTTGTGAGATCCAGACAAGAGGCGGAATCGAGATGGCCACCATCATGGATCATTCTAAAGAAGTATTCAAAAAGCTCTCTCCTCTTTGAGAGTACCAGATGGGCAATATCGTAAACAAGACTCGCCTCCTGAAAACCCATTTTTGAGGCAAATATGTTGAAGTCAGCGCGAATCCTCATCTTGCTGTTTTCTCTCTCGACCTTGATCATGTATGGGAGAAAACCCTCTTTCGCTTTTGAGAGCATGTCTTCAAGGAGTGTTCTCCCGGCACTGGATGAGGATATGGCCATTTTGCCCGGCCCGGAGCTGTAATATTCCGTGAGAGTAAATTCATGCTTCTCAGCAATATCCACAATATCTGCAAAAAGGGGAGAATCTATTCGAAGGAATCCGAGCTGGTCACTGTTTTCCCGCTTGAATTCGCTGAATTCACTGTGAGTCAAACTGGAAACAACAAACCGGTAATCATCACTCAGGGGAATCATCTTGATCCTTGAGAAACCGGATGTTGTAAGTTTGGAGAAGAAAGTATCTTTCAGGAACCTCACGAGAGTTATCCTGATCATCCTCTGCCTGTGTGCCTCGCGGAAAGTGTGAATGAGCAGATACTGAAAATCATCCCTGTCCATGCGATACTTATTATAATTTAGTTAAAATTATTTTTGCGATCTTTCTATCCTTTCATGGCGTAAGCATGTATGAGAGATCACCTTTTTATGGTAATGGGGATCACGCCGTTGTTGAATTCGAGAATTGCAATATCAACCGGATCAAGGATATCCTTGGGGACGTCGATTATAACCGGAGCACCCATGGAGATCTGTAAAGCTCTCGCACCTATTATCCTAGCCTTCTCAAACTTAGTAAGAATCATAATTATCTACAGAGCCAATAGGTAATTAATTCAAGTATTTAATTGCATGCCCAATTTTGATATCCATATTCCCGGGAACAGAAAAAAGGGATCGCAACGGAAAAACTACCGTGCTTAAAAGGTCTCGTCGGAGGAATGTTTTATCACCATTGCCATATACCATTGATCTCAAAAAGGATGGCAGATCATCAGGTACTCCTGAATTTTTGAATTACGATTTCGGTGAAGGATCGTTTTTATCTAAACCTCAGGAGCAACGGAAAACATAGCATCTCTCTCAGAGGAATTTGAGTACCAACAAGCACTTTCAGGAAAGCATCATTTTTGACAATGAAATCGGAGATCAAATAAAGTGTCCGGGCAGAATCAGCAGGGGAAGGGGTATGGAAAATTTAATAAACTCAAGATACGGGAATTGGATAACCATGGAACACACGAAAACCACGTTTCAGGAAAGCTCAGCGGAAGCAAACTTCTCAGAAGGAAGTTCACAGATTACTACTCTATTAAGCAGAAACCCCCTATTCTTCAGGATGGAGAGGATGTCAGGGGAATCCAAAGGTTGAAGGTGGAAGCTATCTCCTCCCTGCATTGTGGATGGAGTAAAGCTCTGAAAATGTAGGGCTCCTCTCCATGAGATCGTGAAAGCCTCCGGCACCCTCAACCATACCGTTGTTAATCACAACAATTCTGTCGGCGAGCGGTAGCATTGAGAATCTGTGGGTGATGAGCACCAGGGTCCTGTTCTCAAGATATTTCTTCAACGACCTGATGATCACCGTCTCGGATTCCGGATCGATCTGCGATGTTGGCTCGTCCAAAACGATAAATGGTGACTCCCTTATGAATGCCCTCATGACCGAGATAGCCTGCCTCTGCCCTTCCGAGAGGTTCCTTCCCATCTCTCCCACCCGTGTGGCAAGTCCGTTGGGGAGAGAATCGAATATTTCATCAAGTCCGTATTCTCTGGCGAGTTTATTGATTAGATCCAGATCAACGTCTGGGCGCGAGAACCTTATGTTTTCAAGAACGGTCCCATCGAATAGGAAAGGGTCCTGGAGAACAGGAGAGATAAGGCTCCTCCAGCTTTTTATACTTACCTTTTCGATGTTGGTTCCATTCAACATTATGGTTCCACCGGTGGGCGAGTAAAAACGGAGGAAGAGATTGAGAAGTGTTGTCTTTCCCGCGCCGGTATGGCCAACGATTGCGAGCTTATCTCCCTTCCTGATGGTAAGATTGATGTCCTTCAGAACATCTTCCTTACCATATGAGAAGTAAACATTCCTGAATTCCAGTTTTTCAAAGATCTCGGGATTCACCTTGAGTCCGCTAAAGGACGCTTCGGTCGGGCTGTCTATGATACCAAAGATTCTGACAAGCCCCACCACCGAGGCCTGATATGAATTGTAGAGCTGGGATAGCTGGAGCACCGGATCGAAGAATTCCTGAACGTATACGATGAATGACACGAGGAGACCAACAGTTATGAGACCACTCATGAGCTGCATTGAACCCGCCACGATCACAATTGCGATTCCAGCCGCCTCCATGATGTTAACCGCAGAACCGTAGATCGATGACAGGAATGATGCCTTTATATTGGCCGAGAAATTCTTTCTGTTCAGCTTGTCAAAGTCATCATATGTACGATCTTCAACACCGAATGACTTTATGGTTCTTATGGAACTTATGTTCTCCGCGAGATTGCCGGTGATCGCTGCGATGGTCTTTCTCGTCCTGAGGTAATTTTTTCTAATTTTACCCTGCAGGGATATTGTGAAGGTAACCATCACGGGTATGATAATGAGGGCGTACAGGGTAAGAGAGAAGTCAAGATAGCTCATTATGGCAATTGAAATGATAACGGTGGTTATTCCTCCGATAACCTGAGGAAGCTGAAAGGTGAGAAAATCACTCAGGTTTTCAGCATCATTGGATATTCTGCTTATGAGGTATCCTGTCTTGACCTTGCTGAAGAAACTCATCGGAGTATACTGGAGTGTCGAAAACGCATCGTCCCTGAGTTTCTTCACGGTGATCTGGGCAAGTTTTGTGGATGTTATGGTTCTTAGCCTGTTGAAAAAGAATCGGATCAGGTATGACAGAATGAATAGCAGTGCATAGAGGGCAAGAAGGATAGCATTTCTCTGCACAACACCGTTTATGGCATAACCGAGGGCCAGCGGGTAAACGGTACCTGAGATTGCTGATATTACCACAGCGGTAACCAGAAGCAACGTTTCTCTTTTCTGACCGATAATCATGCGGATGAGTCTGCCAAAGGCCTTTGAGCTCCGGCCGGATTTCAGTATCTTCTCCTCAGCCTCTTCATAGGTTTCAGCCATCTCCCAGCACCCCCGCTCTTTTTGTTCCGGTGTCACTTTTACCGCTGCTTGGAATCTCTCCGTTCAGAGCTGAGATGGTCCCATCCTCGATCCGCACAACCCGATCGCAGAATCTTAGCACGGAATCCCTGTGTGAGATGATTATTATGCTGAGATCCCCTCTTTCTTTTCTGATGGCCTGGAGCATCTCAAGTTCAGTCTGGGGATCCACACTGGATGTTGCATCGTCGAGGATGAGAATGTGTGGTTCCGTGTAAAGAGCACGGGCCACGCCGATTCTCTGCTTCTGTCCACCTGATAATGTTATTCCTCTCTCACCAACAACGGTATCGTAACCCTCGGGAAGATTCTCTATGAATCTGGATATCTGGGATATTTCAGCCACCCTTCTCATCCTAATGTCGCTGATCCTGTTGTTTCCGAAGATTATGTTGTATCTTATGGTTCCGGAGAATATGTTTACCTCCTGGGGAACGAGAGAGATGAAGCTCCGGAGAGTGTGAAGCTTCAACTCTCTTACGCTCACGCCACCGAGTCTCACATCACCCGATGTCGGATCGTAAAACCTCGGAATAAGGCTGGCGAGTGTACTCTTCCCAGCAGCAGTTTTCCCCGTTATGCCCAGCGTTTCACCCGGATACGCACTCAGAGTGATATCCCTCAGAACGGGCTTCCCATCTCTCGAGAAGGAGACATCTGAAAACTCCACATCGTTTCCAGGAATTTTGTCTTGCCCAGAGGCAAAATCCTCTTCCATGGTACCGGAGAGGATCGTCTGCATCCTGTTTATGCCTGCCCTCGCATTCTCTGAGAACACTATAAGCCTTCCCAGAAAACTTATGGGAAAACCCATCATGATGAAGATATTCACCGCCGAGACGAGCGGGCCAACGCTCAGTCCCGTTTTGATGAGCGAGCTGCCACCGATCATCAGAATGCCCGTGGCCGCCGAGGCAACTATGAGGGGCATAAGGTTTATGAAAAGCCCCCTCAGGCGTGAGATGCTGATATATTCATGGTAGTAACTCTTAGTGGTGTTCACAAACTTTCTCTTTTCCTGCTCCTCTGCGGAGAATCCCCTGACAACGCGCTGTCCGGTTATGTTCTCCTGAAGCTCCTCGTTCATCCGGCCGTACTCAAGTCTGATGTTACGCCAGTGGATCCTCTGCTTTTTCTGAAAAATTATACCGGTGTATATCAGAAGCGGCACAACAAGGAAAAATGTGAGGGCGTATACCGGTCTTATATTGAACAGAAAATAGAGGGAGAAGGCGATCAGCAGCATCGTCGGAATGAGCTGGGCCATCGTTGCGAGGATGAAGTTTCTGCTTGCGCGCACATCCATGGTCATGCGTGATAGGAGATCCCCGGAGGTCTCATTCTCGAAAAATGAAACTTTCTTCCTGAGAAGGTGCCTGAAGAGATCTCCTCTCAGGTTGTAGGCATAGACCTGTGACATGTACTGCGAGAGGTAGTTAACGAGAAATCGCATAACCCCAGCGATTGCCGAGACATAGACTATGAAGACCGCGGATGAGATGGCACCGCTGAGATCCCTCTCCTCAATCGATGATACTGCATCACCGATGTATATTGGAACAAGCAGGCGTGTGATTGTCAAAGCAACGGCCGCGCTGAATATAACAACGAAAAACCTTCTTCTTCCTGAGAGATAGTGGAAGCTAAAAAAAAGCGGTTCGATAAAGCTGAATATCCTGAATACAGATGATCCTTTTTTCATTTGTGTGTCCCTGCTACAGAAGAAGGCTGCTGTTCATCGTCAATTCTTTTGCGATATATAAATGGTATTCCATCTTTTTAAGGGATATTGTGGTGCATGTGAAGCTATACTTTTAGTGATCGGCGAGATCACCGCCCCTTCGGAAAACGGAATCGTGAAGCTGTGCAACAGTTATAAGCCAAAAAAAGGTACCGTATCATGAACGAATCGGTGAAGAAAATAGGTGTAATCGGTGCCGGTGTGATGGGTCATGGCATAGCCATGGCGTTTGCCATGAATGGTTATTCTGTTATCCTCATTGACGTATCGGAGAAGCTTCTCAACAAGGCTATGGAACAGATAGCAGATGGCAGGTACGGTCTTCAGAGGCTTGTGGAAAAGGGTAAAATCTCCGCTGGGGAGAAAGAAAGAACACTCTCCAGGATAAAGCCCACCCTTGACTTTAGCGATCTTCGCTCAGCCGATCTTATCATTGAGGCGGTTCCTGAAAACATTTCCATAAAAGGAGATATACTCTCCAGGGCAGGAGAAATGAGCAAAAAGGAGGCCATAATTGCATCCAACACATCTGGGATTATGATAAGCGAACTTTCAAAATACGTCTCTGTCCCTGAAAGATTTCTTGGTATGCACTGGTTCAATCCGCCTCAGATAATGAAGCTCATAGAGATCGTCAGGGGCCCCGAGACATCTCCCGGGACCGTTAAAACGATTGAAGATCTCTCCAGGTCCATATCAAAAGTCCCTGTTGTTGTGAACGACTCCCCTGGCTTTTTCACGACCAGATTCATCAACGCCTGGCTGGTGGAGGCATACCGGCAGTTTGAACTGGGAATCGCCGGAATAAAGGAGATCGATACCATGTCAAAGCTTGCATTCGGTTTCCCCATGGGTCCCTTTGAACTGTCAGATCTAATTGGTCTTGATACCATCATGCACATCTCAGATTACATGTACCAGGAAACGAAGAACCCGGCTTACGCAGCCCCCACCGTGCTGAAAAAACTCGTTCACTCCGGCTACATCGGGAAGAAGCCGGGAAGCAAGGGGGGATGGTACGATTACTACTTTCCCTCGGAGGAGTGACCTTTCTTCATTCCCATTTTCATCACCATAGCATGATGCTCTCTATGGATAGTTCCGGCGACATGGGATAGTATTATATTTGTTATCATTATCTAAGCATAATGAGTGATGATTCAAGGAAGATAACCAGCAAGCAGGTGGATTTCATCAACCGGCTTGTTTCATCATCGAAGGAGGCAGATGCCAGGTTGAAGAAGCTCCTGTCTGAAAAGTACAGGACAGAGCTTCAGGATCTTCCGCGGAGAGAGGCATCTGACCTCATTGACGAACTCAAACGTGTCAGCTCATCCGATCCTTCACATTCCGAGGGAAATCTGACAAAAAAGCAGCAGTCATTCATTCAGCGCCTTCAGGATATGGAGGAGAGGGTTGAAGCCACCGAGAGCTTCCTGAGGGAATGCGGAAGGGGAGGCATCGACGAGCTCAGCATAAAGGAAGCTTCATCCCTTATTGACAGATTGCTTTCCATCAGGGTTGGAAAGCGGCTGTCTGACGTTCCTGCAACTGATAAGCAGATTGGGTTTATCGAGAAGCTTACGAAGTCGGATAAGGGCAACCATCTCGAGGCCTTTCTCAAGGAGTTTGGTAAAAAAAGCATTTCTGATCTCACAAGAGAAGAGGCCAGCAAAATAATTAATTCACTTCGTAATGGTCATTCATGATCGATTTGTTCTGAGTTCCGTTCAAGGTTTTTGGCCAGTATAGATCTTTTCCTTTGATCGGGGTACCATGTTGATTCACAGCACGGTTGTGTTCTAACCTGAGGACTTGGGTTTTTCTATCACTGCGGACGAGAGTTGTACAGATAAGTTTATAAAGAAAAAATTGTATTCTCATTTGTGGGTAATTTGTTTCATATAGGCATACGCAGCTCAGGAAAATTATTTATGCCATCATCAGGGTGTTTGCGGTGTTTGAATTTTTAGACGGTTTGGATATGATGTTGCGGATGTCGATCGATCCGGGAGTCAAAATATCCCAGTTCACCAAGAGATTTGATATATCATCGCATGCTTCAATTCTATTCGGCCGGAGCTCAACGGAGGTTACCCTCTATTTTCAGGACAGCCCTAACATTGGGAGAGAAATGAAAATTCTTCTCCAGGAATTCGACTCTAAGAATGTGAATGGCATCTGGAGGGTGAGGATTCCTGTGATTAAGTCCGTCAAGTTCGCAAGTGCTGTCAGGAACATTCTATCTCTGCCATCCACCATAAACGCCTCTTTCTTTCAATCTGCTGGCGTTTTCTACATTGATTTTCTCTTTCACCATTCGGATCTGGATCGGATCTCTTCCATCATTCTGAAAGAAATCTCGGTGATCAAGGAGGCAGATGTTCTCTATCTGGGTCCAGCCATGCCCTTTGAGAAGTTTCTTCTGGATATTAATTCCAGAACGCCACTCAGCGTCGTAAAGCTGAAAATTAAACCTCCTGAGTACGAGATCGATCCAGACAGGAATCCCATGGGCATGCGTTGGAAGAGAATTCTCAAGATCCCTTTCGGATCTGATGAGATCGATGGCGTTTATTTCATGGATACAGAACCGGCAAAGTCGGAAAAGATCGTGGAGATATCCAGAAATAAGATCTACATGGCAGTTACTGGAAATCCATTTCTCATAGATCTCACAAGGGAATTCAACGAGAGAAGAATATCTTCCATTGCAAGGGTACAGTTTTTCAACTCTCCCTTCATGGAGGCAATATCCGTGATCCCATCGATGTTCAACGATGAGTTTCTCGGCGTTCTTCACTCTGTATCATCGAAAATGAAGGGTTGGGACATCACCCTGGAGTCACTTATTCCACTTGAATCCGCCATCGGTTAACACTGAGGCCAGAGATTTTCAGGGTGGATTTTTCAATACCTCGGAGTTGATGCTCTGCGCAACGTGGAGGATAACTGAACGCGGATGTTGATCGGAGAAGGCATTCCTGTGGTCCTCACTCCATTGGGAAACTCTATTTGCCGGGATTTTCCCACGCAACGGAGAATTTGTTGATACTACCACTTTACTTAAAAATGGTTCACGTACCTGACACAGGTGGGTGATGTGACATTGTTTTATATATCCCTAAAATTATTCCTTGTGAAGTTGGATTATATCCACAACTCTCAATCCACAGGGTGAATAAAGGTGAAAAAGGAGATGTCCGGGAGGAAGACCAACAGCAATCCACAGATGGCTGCGCTCCTGTACGCTGTGTTTTTGATCCTATCTCTCCTTATCATAGTTATATCCATAACGGTTTTCATTGTCATTATATACATTCAAGGTGATGTGTCCACAGATCTCTACTTACTTCTCGCCGGCATACTTGCAGTTAATATATTCATCTCATCGTTTTCCCTGCGGGGATTGAGTCGCTTATACTTTACCATGTTCCGGGGCAACAGGATTCTGCTTCCCGGTAAAAAAGATGATGATTCGAAGCGGATTTCAAAGCCGGTAGAGGTGAACGAGAGATATTTCTCAAAGCTTGAAATAATGATAATGGACATCCTGAAGGAAAACGGCGGAAGGATACTGCAGAGCAAACTTGTGGAGATGACTTCCTCGTCCAAGGCATCCGTTTCCAGAGCGATAACTTCTCTTGAGAACAAAGGTCTTCTCATAAGGGTGAGGAAGGGCGTGACCAATGAGATAATATGGATCTCTGAGGAATGAGAGATCCGGAACGTCTTGAGGATCCACACTGAAAACACCGTTAAGTGGTCCGTTTTTTCAAATTGACTGGCGATGCATTATGATTCAATGGCAGGAATCGCAATTCATCACACCGGACATGGTGGCAATTCCTTTCTGATCAGGATGAACGGATGGACCTGTGCCGTTCTCTGAAACCTGTTTCACGCCTGGAATGAAACCTGTTTCACGATCCTGCTTTAAACTCTTCCAGCATATGGAGACATATGAGCAAAAGAGTTGAGAATCTGATATGGGTGTTAATTGCACTTGTAGTGGTAATAGGGGTTATAGCGATCGTTTCGGCCCTGCTTTTCGGTGGGGCATATCACAGCGGTAGCTTCTATCCAGCCATGATGGGTGGTTTCTATGGTATGGGAATCATTATGCCGGTGATAGGTATAGTAAGTGTTATTGCGGTGATAATCTTCATCTACCTCCTGATTGAAGGTTTCAGATATCCCTACGAGCGGGAACCACCGTACAGGGCAGAGTACCTTGCTAAGGAGAGGCTTGCAAAGGGAGAGATAACAGAGGAGGAGTTCAACAGGATAATGGAGGATCTGAGGAGGTAATTACCATGGACAGAGTAAAAAAGTTACTTGTGGTGCTTGCCATAGCAGTCGTCGTGGTCACAGCGAGCTTTATCGTCCTGCCCGCTTTCTATGGAAACCGGGCTGCCTACTCATCCATGGATCAGAGCGAGGTCAATGCCCTTAACAGTTCCATACCCTCTTCCGTGCAGGTGTACACGCAGAACTCCACCATAGTCGTGGACGGTAACGCGGTCATTCCTGTTGAGATGGGCCCGATGAACGCACCGAGCATGTACAGCTTTGAGATCTACGGGATCATAAATCCGCATCTTATCATAATGAAGAATTCACAGGTCACGTTCGTTGGCATCAACGTGGATACTGATCTGTCACACAACTTCGTAATCACGGAGCAGGCACCTCCCTACGGCCCGATGACCGGTATGGGTGGTATGATGGGCGGCTCCTCAATGACAACCATGCCCTTCCTTCCACCGGTCAACCATGGGAGTTTTGCCTATTACAACACAACATATACATTCAGCACCGCAGGCACATTCTGGTACATCTGTGAGTATCCGCAGCACGCACAAAATGGTATGTACGGACAGATAACCGTTAAATGATCTTCTCTCATTAAAAAGCAAAACGCG
>Ga0256829_1002861_pt1 | contig 12463 bp, 9 predicted proteins | sample 131447metaG_FD_185979 | JGI IMG/M metagenome (GOLD analysis project Ga0256829, IMG submission 185979) | Hydrothermal vent microbial communities from Lau Basin, Pacific Ocean - 131-447 | ecosystem: Environmental > Aquatic > Marine > Hydrothermal vents | place: Pacific Ocean: Lau Basin | collected... | reverse complement strand
AATAAAACATTACATGCAGAAAAAATAGAAGCATTTTTCATATACTCTTACCTTTGCAAAAATTGTTCTTTACCCAATTATATAGCTGCTGAATTGCAACCATTTATAGATTTAGCACCGACTTGCAGCTTTTTTACTTATGGTCATTTATTGTCTAATGAGAAATTAGAAATCTCTAACAAAATATTTAATGCTATTGGCTTGTCTGAATCATCTGATACAACTTTATATAATAATGCATATAAAAATCAAGATGAGCAAACAGTTCAAGCACTCATGCATATGCTTGATATTGAATCAATGGAACTGCAAAAGCAAATCAGTAAACAAGAAAAAAAGAGCTCTGATTTTTATGAGATGAAAAAGATTTATGATGTAATGACAGAGGTCTCACATATTGGAAACTGGGAACTGAATATTCATACTATGAAAATATCGTGGTCTCAAATGAGTTATAAAATTTATAATATTAACCCAGAGAATGAACCGCCTTCTTATTTAGAATTTTTAAATATGGTTATTCCAGAAGACAGAAGTAAACTTGTAAATATACAAAAAAAACTCTATGACAAAGAAATTCATTCTGTCGAAATAAGAGTCCAACGTCCTGATGGAAAAATATTAACTATTGTAGAAACTGCAAAAGTCATTTTTAATGCCAAAGATGAAGCAAAAAAGCTTATAGGGACAACACTTGACATAACCGATATAAGAAAACAAGATGCTGTTTTAATACAACAATCAAAATCAGCACAAATGGGTGAAATGATAAACATGATAGCACATCAATGGAGACAACCACTCAATGCAATAAGTGCAGCTGCTATTAAATTTTCTATGCAAAGTGAGCTGGGAATATTAACAAAAGAAGATGTTCAAGAGAGTGCAACTTTCATAGAAGACATGTCCCAAAAAATGTCTCAAACAATCAATGATTTTATGAACTTTAACAAACCATCTAATAAAAAAGAGAATGCAAACTTTCATCAAATTATACAAAATATATTGAAAATCATAGGAACACAGTTAAAAAATCATAATATCAGTGTAAATATCGATATAAATGATGATAACAATATATATACCAATGTGCAAGAAATAGAGCATATACTGCTCAATATAATAACCAATGCCAGAGATGCTCTGGAAGAATTAGATGATGAAAACAAATACATAAATATTAAAATTTATACAAAAGAACATCTACATGTAATTAAAATAGCTGATAATGCCGGTGGAATACCAGAAGATATACAAGGACGAATCTTTGAGCCTTATTTTACTACAAAAGAAACAAATAAGGGAACAGGACTCGGTCTGTATATGAGTAAAAAAATTTTACAAGAGCATTTAAATGGAGATATATACGTAAATAATATTAACAATGGTGCAGAATTTACAATCATATTGGATCAAAACAATGAATCATCCTAATATATCAGACATATATAAAACCTTAAATATCTTATGTGTTGAAGATGATAAAAACGTTTTAGAGGTATATAAAAGTCTTTTTTCTTTAATGTTTAAAAAAGTATATTTTGCAACTAATGGTATTGAAGGTTTTGAATGCTTTAAAAAAGAACCCGTAGATATCATTCTGACTGACTATATGATGCCACAGTGTAACGGTTTAGAAATGAGTAAGAAAATTAGAGCAGTTGATGAATCAATTCCAATTGTCATGGTAACAGCATTGGAAAGTATAGAAATGTTACGTGATGCAATTGATGTACATATTACAAGTTTTTTAAGAAAGCCTTTTACCTCAGCAACTCTTTTTTCTACATTTAATCTTGCTGTAAAATCAGTTATAGTTGACAGATGTATATTAAGAGAACAAAAAGAAAAAATTATTTATAGTGACTATCAAGAAAGTCTCACTTTTACAAAAGAAAAAATAATTACGAAAAATGATATTTTAGAGAGCGAAAAACTTTTTGATTTTCGTTGTGAAGTAGTTTATAATCCCAGAGATACACTGAGTGGTGATAGTTATTTAATACGTAAGATTAGTGAAGATGAGTACTTTGTATTTTTAGTTGATGGTATGGGCAAAGGCATTTCAGCTTCTGTAAGTGCTATGCTTTGTAGCTCCTTTGTCAATTACTATATAAACCAGCAATTACAAAAACAAAACAGTTTTTCACTCTCAGGGCTTTTAGAAGAATTATTACAATTTATAGCACCTAACTTATTGGAATATGAAGTAATTTCAGCAAATTTTTTATACCTGAATAAAAAAAGAGAAGAATTACAGTATGCCATGTTTTCTATGCCCCCTATATTATATATATCAGATTCAAACGATATTTGTAAATTAAAATCAAACAACACGCCTTTAGCAGCCTATAGTTCAAAATTTACTATAAATTCTCTTTGTATCTCAAAACTTTCCAAAATGCTTATATATAGTGATGGACTCAATGAAAATAGTTTAAAAAAATCTGATAAGCCTTATGCATCACATTTAAAAGCTGATTTTACAACAGCAACAAATAGTAAAGAGCTACAAGAGTTATATGAAGAAAAAATAGATACACAAGAAGATGATATAACTTACATTTTCATGACAAAAATTTAGCTATAATTTCATAAAAATTCCAATAGAAGAGATTATGAAATTTACTTTAGAAGCAACAAGCGGCAAAGCACGTGCTGCAACTATTCAAACAGCCCATTCAACAATTAAAACGCCGGTATTTATGCCAGTTGGTACCGTAGGAAGTGTGAAGTCTTTAGATGCTCATGATGTTTTAGAACTTCTTGGTGCAGAGATAATTTTAGCAAATACTTATCATATGTATCTTCGTCCGGGTGATAAAACAGTGGCTAAAATGGGAAAATTACATGGCTTTACCAAGTACCCAAAAAGTTTTTTAACTGACAGCGGTGGGTTTCAGGCTTTTTCTTTAAGCGATATGTCAAAACATAAAACTGATGGTATAGAATTTCGCTCTCATATTGATGGAAGCAAACACTTCTTTACGCCTAAAAAAGTCATAGATATTCAACATAATCTCGGTTCTGATATTATGATGATTTTAGACGATTTAGTTGCTCTTCCTGCCACACAAGAGAGAATAAAACTAAGCATTGAAAGAACTACTGCCTGGGCAAAAGAGTCTATAGAATATTTTCGTGCCAAACAAAAAGAAGGCATAGGCGTAGAGCAAAATATTTTTGCCATTATTCAAGGGGGAACGGATAAAGCATTTCGTACAAAATCTGCGACAGAACTTTGTGCCTTGGATTATGACGGTTTTGCAATCGGCGGACTCTCTGTAGGCGAACTTAACAATGAAATGTATGATACCGTTACACATACAACACAATATATGCCTCAAGATAAACCACGCTACCTCATGGGTGTCGGTACTCCCGAAGATTTAATAGAAAATATTGAACGTGGTATAGATATGTTTGACTGTGTTATGCCAACACGAAATGCAAGAAATGGTACACTTTTTACATCTTTTGGCAAAATGAATATCAAAGGTGCAAAGTTTAAAGAAGATGCCGCACCCATAGATCCAGAGTGTCAATGTCTTACATGTAAAACTTACAGCCGTGCTTATATAAACCATCTCTTTCGTGCACGTGAAATCACATATTTCAGACTGGCTACTATTCACAACCTGCATTATTATCTCAACTTAATGAGAGAAATTCGTGAGGCTATTTTAGAAGATAGATTTGCGGAGTATAAAAAAGAGTTTTACAAAAAAAGAAGTTAAGCTTGTATGTTAGACTTTCAAAAAGGCAAAAATATATCAAGGCTCTTCGGAAGTGAGGTTTTAACCTCACCTGTTAGGCTTTAAAGCGAGCAAACCTTACCAAAAATCTCCTCACCATCATAAAGAGACTGAGCATTTTTTAGAACTTTTTTTTCATTTACATTAAATAAAATGACATCAGCCTTTTGCCCTACTTCTATAATTCCAGCTTCTTTTCTTATACTTTTTGCAGGATTTTGCACAGTTAATTTTACTAATTCACTCATAGAAATCATCCCTGATTTTACCAATTTAGTATAGTAAAGAGCCAAAGCATCCCCAAGTGCTTCACAGCCATACGCTGCATCAAAAAACGCCACTTCTTTATTTAGCGGTGAATTTGGCTGATGTAAAACTGTCAGTATATCTATCTCACCATTTTTCAAAGCCTCTTGTAAAAGAAGCTTATCTTCTTTACTTGCTAATGGAGGATTTAACTTTGCAGTTGTATTAAATTCTTCACAGGCTTCATCAGAATGTACTAAATGATGCAAAGAGACTTCGCAGCTTACCTGTACACCTTCTGATTTTGCCTTATTTATAAGTGCAACTGAACGGGGTGAAGCAATAGATTTAAAAAGTATTTTAATTTTAAAATGTCTTGCTATTTCTATCATGCGTGATACATGTAAAACTTCACTTAGCTCTGGAATTCCCGCAATTCCAAGCCTTGAGCTTACATCACCTTCAAGCATTACTCCTGCGTGTATCAAGGAGTTGTCTTCTGCTTTACAAAAGAGTGTTACACCGTACATTTTGGCATATTCGGCAATTTTAATGGCTACATCATTTTTTGCAATAGTACTCATATAAGGAGCTGCCACACCTTTTTTCAGTAAAATTGCGATATTTGAAAGACTCATATCTTCTTTTAATGAGTTAAGCATAAAGTCAACTTTTACATCACTTATATCTTTAATGCCATTTTGGGCAAATTCTAAAACAACTTCATTATCTATGGCAGGATTGGAGTCGGCATTTAAAATAATATGCCCTACTCCACCTTTTTTTGCCTCTTTTGCGAGTGCTTTAATATTTTTTGCATGTAAAGATGCATCTAATACCCTTACATTTGTATCAATAAGGCTGGGAAGCAAATACGCACCTTTGGCATCTACAATATATTCATCTGTTAAATTTGAACCGATTGCCACGATAACACCATTTTCTATTTTAACGTCTGCTTTTCGCTCACCATTGACATCACAAACTATAGCGTTTGATATAAGCATTTTAGACCACCTTTGATATAATGATGGTATTATAAATTATTAAGGCTTAAAACTCATGAAAATTCTTGTATCCGCACTCGAACATTCGGCGAATGTGCATTTAAAATCTTTAAAAAACGAGTTAGATGACAGCATAGAATTCATAGGTATATTTGATGAGAGTCTGGGAAAGCCTATTGTTGATTTAAGAAGCCTTGCCATTATGGGCTTTGTAGATGCCATAAAAAAACTTCGATTTTTTTTTAAACTCAATGACGAGATGCTAACACTCAGCGAAAAAGCGGATAAAGTCCTGCTTATAGACTCTTCAGGATTTAATCTTCCCCTTGCCAAAAAAATCAAAAAAAAATACCCCAACAAAGAAATAATTTACTACATATTGCCTCAAGCCTGGGCATGGAAGAAAAAACGCATACCTGTTCTGGCAAAAACCATTGATAAATTATGTTCCATATTGCCGTTTGAGCCTAGTTACTACCCAAAAGATGCACCTATTGAATATGTAGGACATCCATTGCTTGACCAAATTACAAATTTCAAAGAATCACTTAGTTCTGAAGTAAAGAACATAGCTTTTATGCCTGGTAGCAGAAAAGGTGAAATTAAAAAGCTAATGCCTATTTTTAAAGAGCTTGCAAAAACTCTACATGTAAATGCTAGTATTATAATTCCAAAACATTTTTCAAAAGCAGATATACAGGAACTCTATGGAGATTTAAGTGCTTTTTCTACCTCAAACGAGCCACACAAGACACTCTATAATTCAGATTTTGCTTTTATATGCAGTGGAACGGCAACACTAGAAGCAGCCCTTATCGGTGTACCTTTTATATTAAGTTACATTGCCAAACCGCTTGATTATTTTATAGCGAGCAGACTTGTTAAATTAGATTATATAGGTTTAGGAAATATTATGTTTTCACAGTATAAAAAGAAAGCACTGCATCCTGAATTTATCCAAGAAGATGTTACAGTTGAAAATCTTTTAAAAGCATATCATTCATACGAAAGAAAAGAGTTTTTAGAAAATTCAAAATCTTTAAGAGGGTACTTACAACATGGCAGCTCAAAAAGAGTTGCACAAATTATTGAAGGAGATTAATCTTCTTTTGGCTTACGAGCTTTGATGTTAATTCTTTTGCCTGTAACTTTTGGCGTACCGTCATAATGATGATTGCGTTCTCCACTTTTACCAGAGAATATTGCCTTTCCTTTTTCATCTTTACCTAAAAATTTATTAGGTGTTTTTTTCTTTTTTGCCCACTTGTCATCTTTTTTACTCTCATTTTTAAAGTCACGTTTTGGTTTGTCAAATTTTGGCTTATCAAACTTTGGTTTTTCTTGTGTAGATTCTTCATATCGTTTTTTGGCAACTTCTTTTATTGCATCTTTTGAAAGTCTTTTTCTTGCACCTTCTTGTGGTTTTGTACTTTCTTTTACAGGATACCCAAAACCTTCTATACTTTCTTGCTTAATAGCACGACCCAGTAATGCTTCTATAGAATGAACCTCTTTTTGTTCATTCTCATCCAAAAGCATCACCGCTTTGTCTGTCGCTCTGGCTACCCGTGCCATATAAACAATGGCTTTTATAGGCATATCGTAGCTTATTAAAAATTTACATGTAATGTCTTTATTTTTAACAAGTTCTCTGTCTTGTATAACTTTTACATCTTTGTTTTGCAGTTTTTGTATTAAATCTTCCGGTTCGCTTGAACATACAAGTAAAATATCTTCACTATTGCTTTCTTCTATAATTTTATTTAAAAGTGCTATTTTTTTATCACTAGGGCATTGATAAATACGATGATTGTTTGGTTTTATTGAGAGTGTATTGCTTGACATAAGGTGTCCTGTAAAAGTATTTTTGAAATTATACCCATAAATGCCATAAATTATGCTATCATAGAAGAATATACAAAGAGACAAAAGTCTTAATTAGGAAAAAACAATTAAAAAAGAAACTCCATTTACTTCACTCGGTTTATCGGCTCCGATTTTAAAAGCCATAAAAGAGCAAGGTTATGAAACACCTACGCCAATTCAAGAAAAAGCTATTCCCGTTATTTTACAAAAAAAAGATATTTTAGCAGGAGCACAAACAGGAACAGGAAAAACAGCAGCTTTTACATTGCCGCTTTTAGAACTTTTATCACGTGCCAAGCCATCAAAGCAAAAACATGCGATTAAAGCTCTTATACTTACGCCAACACGTGAACTTGCCGCACAAGTTGGTGAAAATGTTGCCCTTTATGCGAAGCATCTCCCGTATAAGTCTACTGTTATTTTCGGCGGTGTAAAAATAAACCCACAAATTGTAAATTTGCGAAAAGGTGTAGATATTGTTATAGCAACACCGGGACGATTACTTGATCACATTTCGCAAAAAACAATTGATTTACGAAATGTTGAGTATCTCATTTTAGATGAAGCAGATAGAATGCTCGATATGGGCTTTATAAATGACATTAAAAAGATTCTACATGTAATTCCAGATCAAAGACAAACACTTCTTTTTTCTGCAACATATTCAGAGGCTATAAAAAAGCTCTCAAACCAATTTTTAAATGCACCAAAACTTATAGAAGTCGCCCGTGCAAATACTTCAAATGAGTTTATAGAGCAAGCGGTATACCATGTAGATAAAACACGTAAACACGAACTTTTAGCACATCTTATTACACAAGGTAAATGGCAGCAGGTTTTAGTGTTTACACGAACAAAGCATGGAGCAAATCGTCTGAGCGTACAGCTTGAAAAAGATGGCATCACTAGTGCTGCTATTCATGGTAACAAGAGCCAAAATGCACGAACAAAAGCTTTAGCCGACTTTAAGCAAGGTAGTGTCAAAGTTTTAGTTGCTACAGATATTGCAGCACGTGGACTAGATATAGACCAACTTCCTCATGTTGTAAACTTTGAACTGCCAAATGTCAGTGAAGATTATGTACATAGAATTGGACGAACAGGACGTGCTGGAAGTAAAGGAGAAGCTATTTCTCTTGTTTGTGTTGATGAAGACGAGTTTTTAAAGAATATTGAAAAACTCATCAAAAAAGATATATCAAAAGTATGGATTAAAGGGTTTAAACCAGATCCTAGCATCAAAGCAGAACCAATCAATATGGGTGGTAATCGAAGTGCAAGAAACAAGCCGCGAGGCAGAAACAGTTCAAGAGGTAGACGATAAGTCTATCTCTTTGCTTTCACCTTTTCTAAGATGCCCAAAAAATCTTTTATATGATAAGCACCTTGTAATTTAAACAACACTTTTTCATCTGCAGTTATAAAATAAAATGTGGGCGTACCTATATAGCTCATGCCATCTGGAATAAAATCATTCTCAGTATCTATATCAACTGCAATAAAGTCTTTGTTAATGACTTTTTGTACATTTTTGTCTGGGAATACAACACCTTCCATATAGGCACAAGAAGAACAGCCTTTATGCTCAAGCATCACCATTACAATCTTTGTTGTATCTTTTTTGCCAAGAGCTATACCTTCATCATATCCATGCCATTTTATATCTGCAAAGACAGTAGATGCAAGAAACAAAATCAAAAGTAAAATTTTTTTCATTCTCTACTCCTAAAGGGAATTCAGATGATTTAAAAATTCATCTGGTTCCATATAACCTATGATTGTTTGAGGCTCTATAACCTGTAAATCTTTGTCAAAAAATATAATTGCAGGAGGACCAAATACGCCATATGCTTTTGAAAGTGCTTTTTCTTTTGCTCCATTTTTTGTAAGATCGGCACGAATCAGCACATAATCACTTAATTTTTTTCTTACTCTAGGGTCTGCAAATGTTACTTCATCAAGTTCTTTACATGCAGTACACCAGTCAGCTGCAAAATCCAACATTATTTTTTTACCTTTATTTTTTTGTAAAAGGGCATTAAGTTCTTCTAAAGAGCGTACTTTGGTAAATTGAAACTCTTTTGTTTTAATCGAAGACGATGCTGTTACAACCGATGGTTTTAAAAATCCCAATGGCTGTTTTATACTTGGTACACCTGCTAATACACTTATAAAAAGTGCTAGAGAATAGATAAACAACAGTAATGATATAGTACGTTTAAAACTATGCCCTTCTTTATCAAATGCTCCAAAATGCACACTAAATCCAAGCCCAACCATTGCGTACATTAAAATGGTGATAGATGAAGGCAATACCTTTTCTAACATCCAAATAGCAACACCCAACATTAATACACCAAATATTTCATTGACCATAACCATCCATGGACCAGGTTTAGGCATAAATTTACCGGCACTCACACCAACTAAAATAAGCAAAACTCCCATCCCTATACTCATGCTAAACAAAGCTGCACCACCAAGCAATGCATCACCTGTTTGTCCAATGTATACTAAAGCACCTGCGAGAGGAGCGGCAACACACGGACCGACAATAAGTGCTGACAAAAATCCCATAATAGCCACACCGATAAAACCACTTCTCTTTGAGTTTGAACTTACTTTTGTTACAAGAGCATCCGGAAGTTTCAGCTCATAAAAGCCAAACATACTCGCGGCAAGGGCAACAAAAATAGCTGCAAAAGAGTAAACAACCCAAGGCGTTTGTAATGCAGCTTGTAAATTAGACCCAAATAATCCTGCCAAAATACCTGCAATTGTATAGGCAATAGCCATGGCAAGAACATACACTAAAGATAAGGCAAAAGCTTTTTTCGTAGTAAGTCCTTCTCCTTGAGAAATAATAACACCAGAAATTATAGGAATCATAGGAAACACACATGGTGTCAAAGAGAGTAAAACCCCAAATCCAAAGAATGTTGCAAGAACAACTAAGAAACTACTTGATTTTATAGTGTCGGCTATAGTATCTGTTTGAGATTTCACCTCTTTTTTTAGCTTTTTTGGAGCATTTGAAGACAATTTAGATGCGTCAACTTTTAGAGTAAAAATTTTGTTATAAGGCTCATAGCACAATCCCTGAGAAGAACATCCCTGATAAGAAATTTTTAGTTTTACAGCTTTTATACCACTTAAAGAAGCATCATTTTTTAATGTAACAATAAAATTCGGTGACTGTAAATATACATCATCTCCACTGTGTTTTACAGTTGCCGGCTTTTGAATATTGGCAATAGACAAACCATTACCGTCAACTAACTCTATTTTTAATTTTTTGTCATACAGATAAATATCTTTGGCAATTTTTACACCCATTTGTATCTGCATATTATCATTTACTTTGGCATAAGGTTTAAAAGCCTGATCGGGCATCAAAAAATCGGCTGCATTTAGATAAGCTAAACCCAATACCAAAGTAAAAACTATTTGTATAACTCTTTTCATTTGTATCCTTTTGAAAAAAGAATATATCACTTTTATGTGTATTCTTTGTGTAATTGTATCTTACAAATGTAAAATTATATTATAATTGCATATAAAATAAGAGGTTTTAAACTATGATAGATTTAGATACAGAAATATGTGTTTGTAACTCTTTGAGCATAAAAGATATAGCAAAGTGTATAAAAGAAAATAATTTTACTACCCTTGAAGAGTTAGTGCAAAATGACATTTGTCCGATGGGAGATAAATGTGAGGCTTGCAAAGATGAAGGATATAACAATGATGGTTTAAATCTGCCTATGGTCTTGGCCATGGTAAAGAACAAACAAGTTTAAAGATTTCGACTAAAAGAGAGAGTAAATGTAGTGCCTTTTTTTGAACTTTGCACTTTTATAGTTCCCCCAAACTGCTTTTCTATAATCATTTTAGACATATAAAGACCCAAACCTGTTCCATTTTTTCCTTTTGTTGAAAAGTAAGGCTCAAAAAGTTTAGACAAATATTCATCAGCTATACCTCCAGCCTCGTCTGATATACTAATATACACTTCTTTTTCAATTAATTTACATGTAATAAAAATACTCTTTTCTTTTATGTCTGATACACTATAAGCATCTATAGCATTATTTAAGATATTGAGTAAAACCTGTATCAGTTCATTTGTATATACATAAATATAAATAGAAGAATCACACTCCGTATTTAAAACTATTTTATTTGTTTTGAGTCTTGGTAAAATAAATTTTATTGCTTTATCTAATAATTCTTCGAGTTGTATATTTTCAGGGTTTTTATTTGGATGAAAATAACTTTTAAAATCATCTATGGTATCGGACAGATAGAGTATTGAATTGCTAATATCTCCCAATGTTTTCATAATTTCTTCATTTTCAAGTTCTTGACCCATCATATTTTTTAACTGTAAATTTGATATTTGTAAAGTAATCGTATTGAGCGGTTGCCTCCACTGATGAGCTATCATGCTTATCATTTCACCCATTACTGCCTGCTTTGACTGTGATGTTAAAATTTCATCTTTTTTTATAAGTTCTATTGCCTTTTGTTGTACCTTTTTTTCTAAGAACACATTTATTTCTCTAAGTTCTTTTGTTTTTGCATCAACAGTTTTTTCTAATAGTTTATTAAATTTTTTTAATTTTTTTTGATAATAGAGCATAATAAAGAATATAACACTCACCACAGCCAAGAAAGTCCATAACAATGAATAATCGGTTCGTTCATGGTATCTACTTAGTCTCCAACTATTTTCAATAGCTTCTATCTCTTTTTTTGGTATATGTTTCAAAACTTTTTGCATAATGGTATAAAGTACAGGCTCATCTCTTTGTATACCAATACTACCTTGTAACATATTATCTCTGGCTAGAAAGCCATTGATTTTTAATTTTCCATATCCATATTTATCTATAAAATAGTCTGCCTGTTCATCAATAGAAGCAATAGCGTACGCTCGACCATCAGATACTTTATTTACCATTTTATTTTTGTCATTTTCTATTTCAATGTTTAAATAAGGATATAAATAGTTCAAATAATTTTTAAAAGATTTCTTTTGCACAAGAAGTACTTTTCCTTTTAAAAACGATGAATTATCTATAAACGAGCGGTCCAATCTACTGAGGAGTGTAAAATGAGTTTTACATATAGATTGGGTTGGTAAAATTGTTGGAAAATTTATATCTTTTGTAGATACAATCGAAAGTATCTTACACTTTTTTTGCTGTAAATTTACCATTAAATCATTTTCAGTCTGTGCAACAACTGGAACAAATTCAAAGCCTGTTTCAGTAGAAATCAAACTAAAAATATCAGACATAATTCCTGTAAACTTTCCATGTTTATATCCATCAATAGGAAAAAAATCATAATTTATACAGACAGGAATCTTTGGATTTTCTTTTATATACTTTTTTTCTTTTTGTGTAAACTTTATATCTGGCAATTTTTCTCTAAAAATAAAATTATCTAATAATTTTATGTTTCTAAGATGAAAATTTTCTTGAAAAAGCATCATTTGTTTATTGAGAAAACTACGATTAATTGAACCAATATCATATGCTTGTGGCAATATAAGTTTATCAATTGCTTTTGCTTCATACATAA